>OLQP01000329.1_pt1 | contig 44407 bp, 35 predicted proteins | sample 1643181 | NCBI WGS metagenome assembly OLQP01 (sample SAMEA3136710, study PRJEB25190) | human gut metagenome | biome: human gut; feature: human-associated habitat; material: faeces | place: Austria | collected 2013 | reverse complement strand
ACTTGCGCCGATGGTACTGCAATGCAATGCGGGAGAGTAGGTAGCCGCCTCCTTTCAATTTCAGAAGCCTCAGATTTCGAAAGATTTCTGAGGCTTTTTTGTTCAATAACACTGGCTATTTAGTATAATAACCCTTGCTATATAATATAATAACCCCTCGCTATTTACCATAATAGCGAGGGTATTTCTGCGATATTCTGAGTGTTTTGTCACTGCTTGTTGGTGAATTTCAGGTTTTTAGGAATCTTTACCCATTTCCGGTTTCGGGCAATTTTCAGGGTACTTCCTTCTTTCTGCTGCAACTCGTAACTACCATCGGGCAAAGCTATGAGGTCGGCAGTAAGATCTTCGCTCCCGTAATCATTGATAATGGATAGATGAGCGGTCTTTCCTTCTATGTCAGCATCTGTAATCAGCCATTTGCGACTATCACGTCTGTCACCGAAATATCCAGGCATTTCACCGAACAGTTCCTGTCCTGGAACCTTGAGGTTCTTATGGTAGAAGTCTATATTCATATAGACTTCATACTCTTTGTTTGTAATCTTCCCCTTGAATAGGGTGCTGTCTGTTTGTGCCATACTAGATATACTAATTAGGCATAATAATGTTGCTAAAATCTTTCTTTTCATCACTTTTTTCAATTAACTGCGACAAAGTTATTCATTTAAATCAAGAAAACTGTATTTTTTATAGGATTTTAATAAGATTAATTCGTTTTTTTGCAAATATTTATTTATCTTTGCGGTGTTTATTGATAATTATATATGGAAAAGAAAAGATTATTTCCAGATTACATATTTGAGTCTAGTTGGGAAGTGTGTAATAAAGTTGGTGGTATCTACACCGTTCTTTCAACTCGAGCTAAGACTCTTACGGAAAGATTAAAGGATCAGCTAATCTTCATTGGTCCTGATTGCTGGGGAGACAAGGTGAATCCTTATTTCTCTCAAGATGATACGCTTTATGCGGAGTGGAAAACAGAAGCTCTGAAAGAGGGCTTAAAGGTTAAAGTAGGTAGATGGAATATACCGGGAGAGCCAGTAGCTGTTTTGGTAGATTTCAATCCTTACTATGCTGTTAAAGACCAAATCTATGGACAACTATGGCAGGACTATCAGGTTGATAGTCTTCATGCTTATGGTGACTATGACGAAGCATCGATGTTCTCTTATGCTGCCGCTCTGGTAGTAGAGAGTTTCTACAAACATGTTGTTGGAAAAGGCAAGAAAGTTATCTATCATGGAAATGAATGGATGACAGGACTTGGTGTGCTCTATGTGAACAAGCATCTTCCTGAGGTGGCTACTGTGTTCACCACGCATGCTACAAGTATCGGTCGTAGTATTGCCGGTAATAATAAGCCTCTTTATGATTATCTTTTTGCCTATAATGGTGATCAGATGGCGCAGGAACTCAATATGCAAAGCAAGCATTCTATAGAAAAGCAGACTGCTAAGTATGTTGATTGTTTCACAACAGTGAGTGATATTACTGCCAACGAGTGCAAGGAATTGCTCGATAAACCGGTAGATTTCGTTTTGCCTAATGGATTTGACAATAGTTTTGTACCTAAAGCAAGTACCTTTACAAAGAAACGTAAGGAGGCAAGAAAGCGTTTGCTCGATGTAGCCAATGCTTTGATGGGTACAGATTTGGATGATGATACGCTCATCGTTTCTACCAGCGGACGCTACGAGTTCCACAACAAGGGTATCGATGTTTATATTGAGGCTATGAACCGCTTGCTTCGTGACAACAATTTGAAGAAGAATGTATTGGCATTCATTGACGTACCTGGTTGGGTAGGAGATCCACGTCAGGATCTGTTGGAGCGTCTGAATAGCGGTAAGAAGTTTGATACGCCATTGGAGGTTCCGGAGATTACCCATTGGTTGCATAATATGAGTCATGATAATGTATTGGGTATGCTGAAGTACTTCAACATGCATAATAATAAGGAAGACAAGGTGAAACTGATATTCTTACCTTGCTACTTGACAGGCGATGATGGCATTATCAACAAGAGCTATTATGATGTAGTGTTGGGTAATGACCTCTGTATCTATCCTTCTTATTATGAGCCATGGGGATATACTCCATTGGAGGCTGTTGCGTTCAAGGTGCCTTGTATCACCACCGATTTGGCTGGCTTCGGTCTTTGGGCTAACTCAGAGAAGGGAAGTTACAGTGAGATAGAGGATGGTGTGAAGGTTATCAAGCGTACCGACTATAATTATTCTGAGGTAGCTGATGCTATCAAGGATACCGTAGCTAAGTACTCGGGATTCACCAAGACACAGGTGAACAAGTGTCGTAAAAATGCTGAGATTCTTTCAGAAAAAGCATTGTGGAAACACTTTATCGAGTATTACTATGATGCTTATGATTTTGCCCTGCGCAAGGCTGAAGTTCGTATGAAGAAATAATAATCTCTCTCTCTTGATGGCGTAAGCCATAAAACAAATATTTGGATTCTGCAAGAATCGCTATGTTTGCAAGATAGAAAATATACATCTTAAAAATAAAACACAATGAAAATTAAGGCAGACTATGCTAATGCTCCTCAATGGAAGGAGACAACCATTAAATCAAGCCTTCCTAAGGAGTTAAAGTGCTTGGATGAGATTGCTCACAATATGTGGTGGGCATGGAATTATGAAGGTCGTGACTTGTTCAAGAGCCTCGATGCTGATTTGTACGAGAAGTGTAATGCTAACCCTGTATTGCTCTTGGAGCGTTTGAGCTACGACCGCAAGGAGGCTATTGTTAAGGACAAGGAGACAATGGCTAAGGTTAAGAACGTCTATAAGATGTTCCGCGAGTACATGGATGTGAAACCTAATGCTAAGCGCCCATCTGTAGTTTACTTCTGCATGGAGTATGGTATTAACCAGGTGGTTAAAATCTACTCTGGTGGTCTTGGTATGCTTGCTGGTGACTACTTGAAGGAGGCTTCTGACAGCAACGTGGATATGTGTGCTGTTGGTTTCCTCTACAGATATGGTTATTTCAAGCAGTCTTTGAGTATGGATGGTCAGCAGATTGCTAACTATGATGCTCAGAACTTCAACTCTCTCCCTATCGAGCGAGTATATGATGAGAATGGTAACCCATTGGTAGTTGATGTACCTTACACAAACTATCAGGTACATGCATACGTATGGCAGATGAATGTAGGTCGTATCAAGTTGTATCTCCTGGATACAGATAATGATATGAACTCAGAGTTCGACCGTCCTATCACTCACTCTCTCTACGGTGGTGACTGGGAGAACCGTTTGAAGCAGGAGATTCTGCTCGGTATCGGTGGTATGCTCGCATTGAAGAAGATGGGTATCAAGAAGGATATCTATCACTGCAACGAGGGTCATGCTGCTCTCTGCAACTTGCAGCGTCTCTGCGACTATATCGAGGAGGATGGCTTGAACTTCAACCAGGCACTCGAGTTGGTTCGCGCTTCTTCTCTCTATACTGTTCATACTCCAGTGCCAGCTGGTCATGACTACTTTGACGAGGCTCTCTTCGGCAAGTACATGGGTGGCTATCCACAGCGTCTTGGTATCTCTTGGGATGAGTTCATCGGTATGGGTCGTGAAAATGCAGATGATCACAACGAGCGTTTCTGCCTCTCTATATTCGCATGCAACACTTGCCAGGAGGTTAATGGTGTAAGTAAGCTTCACGGTTGGGTAAGCCAGCAGATGTTCGCTAATATCTGGAAGGGTTACTTCCCAGAGGAAAACCACGTAGGTTATGTAACCAATGGTGTTCACTTCCCAACTTGGACAGCAACAGAGTGGCGTAAGCTCTACGATACATATTTTGACAAGAACTTCATGAACGACCAGAGCAACGAGGAAATCTGGCATGCCATCTACAATGTTTCAGATGCAGAAATCTGGAATACCCGTATGGCATTGAAGAAGAAGCTCGTAGCTTATATCCGTGAGAAGTTCACCCAGACATGGTTGAAGAACCAGGGTGATCCTGCTCGTGTAGTATCTTTGCTCGAGCGTATCAACCCTAACGCTTTGATGATTGGTTTCTGCCGTCGTTTCGCTACATACAAGCGTGCTCACCTGCTCTTCACCGACTTGGAACGCTTGTCTAAGATCGTTAACGATCCTGAGCACCCAGTATTGTTCTTCTTCTCAGGTAAGGCTCACCCAGCTGATGGTGCAGGTCAGGGCTTGATCAAGAAGATTTTCGAAATCAGTCAGCGTCCTGAGTTCCTCGGCAAGATTATCTTCCTCGAGGACTACGACATGACTTTGGCTCGCCGTCTGGTTTCAGGTGTTGATATCTGGATGAATACTCCTACACGTCCATTGGAGGCTTCTGGTACATCTGGCGAGAAGGCTGAGATGAATGGTGTTGTCAACCTCTCTGTACTTGATGGTTGGTGGGTAGAAGGTTACCGCGAGGGTGCTGGTTGGGCTCTTCCTGAGAAGCGTACATATCAGAACCAGGGTTACCAGGATCAGCTTGATGCTGCTACTATCTACAACCTCTTGGAGAACGACATCATCCCTATGTATTACAACAAGAATAAGGAAGGCTTCAGCAAGGAGTGGATCCAGGTAGTAAAGAACTCTATTGCTACTATCGCTCCTCACTATACAATGAAGCGCCAGTTGGATGACTACTATGATAAGTTCTACAATAAGGAGGCTGCCCGCTTCAAGAAGTTGAGCGCTAACGACAATGCACTTGCTAAGGAGATTGCACTCTGGAAGGAGAGCGTTGCAGAGCGTTGGGATGGTATCCACGTTGTATCTAAGGACGACTGCATGCTGATGGCTGCTGAGACTGGTCAGAAGATCAAGGTTCAGTATGTTATCGATGAGCAGGGCTTGAACGATGCAGTAGGTTTGGAGCTTGTTGTATTGAAGGAGCAGCCAGAGGATGGCAAGCAGATTTATGCTGTTTATCCATTCAATATGGTTGGTCACGAGGGTAACAACTTTACATTCGAGGCTGAGATTGAGCCAATCAATGCTGGTTCATTCAAGACAGGCGTACGTATGTATCCTAAGAATGATAAGTTGCCACACCGTCAGGACTTCTGCTACGTGAAGTGGTTGAACTAATATAATAGCGACATTGTCACATTATAAATATATGAATCCTGTATCTCTTTTTGGGATACAGGATTTTTTTGTTTGAAATCGAACAATGAACAGTGTTATTGTAGTTGTGGAAAGTGAATTGTGAAAAGTGAATTGTGAATTGTGAAAAGTGAATGTAGATTAGAAACATGGGAAGAATGGAATCATAAAAAAGGAGTCTTCCTTTTTAAAAAGAAAGACTCCTTGTAAACTTGTATGATGATATTTCCTTATACCAGATACTGGGAAGAGATACTCTCGTTATCCTCAACACGGCGAATGGTTTCTGCAAACATATCTGCAATAGAAATCTGCTTAACCTTTGCGCAACGCTTGGTGTAAGGGATGGAATCAGTGAATACTATCTCCTCAAGAGCTGAATCCTGAACACGCTCAGATGCAGGACCACTCATCACGCAGTGAGATGCACATGCACGAACAGTCTTTGCACCAGCCTGCTTCATGATGTCGGCAGCCTTCGTGATAGTACCGGCTGTATCGACCATATCATCAATGATGACAACATTCTTGTCTTTTACATCACCGATAATCTGCATGCTTGCTACTACATTGGCGCGAGCACGAGTCTTGTTGCAGAGCACGAGAGGGCAGCCGAAGTACTTAGCATAAGTGTTGGCACGCTTAGAACCACCAACGTCTGGAGAAGCAATGACCATATCCTTGAGGCGTAAGCTCTGCAGGTATGGCAAAATAACGCCAGATGCATAGAGGTGATCTACAGGAACATCAAAGAAGCCCTGAATCTGGTCGGCATGGAGATCCATGGTGATGAGACGGTCGATACCGGCAACGCTGAGCAAGTCGGCTACCAGTTTAGCGCCGATGCTGACACGTGGTTTGTCCTTGCGATCCTGACGGGCCCATCCGAAGTAAGGAACAACAGCAATAATATTGCGGGCAGAAGCACGCTTTGCTGCGTCAATCATCAGGAGCAACTCCATCAAGTTGTCTGAATTAGGGAATGTGCTCTGTACGAGGAAAACATCGCGTCCGCGGATAGACTCCTCGAAAGATACGCCAAATTCACCATCAGAGAACTTGGTTACAACCAAATTACCCAGTGGGCAACCTAAACTAGCGCAGATTTTTTCTGCAAGGTATCTCGAGTTAGTACCAGAGAATACCAAAAAAGAGTTTTTGTCACTCATTTCTATTAGTGTTTATGTGTATTAATAGTTATTTTTATCTATTTTCATGTAGGGGGATGAATCTTTTTTCGGGAACCTCAGTATTAGCTGATAGCCTTTCTCAATTTCTCGAAGTGAAGGATCAGCTCTTTGAAATCGCGCTCGTTGTGAATGTCGAAACGGTTCCAGAGATCTCCACAGATTACTACTCCTCCAAATCCGAGTTCCTTGGCAATCTTGAGATTTTCCAGACTCATCCCTCCCAAGGCGTATACCTTCTTGTCTATGAGTCCTGCCTTGGCTGCATTCTCAAGCTGCTGCAGATTGAAGGAAGACTTTTCGTCTTTAAACTCAATACAGTCGAAGATGTTTTTCAGAAACACATAGTTTGATTTCTTCTTCATCTCTTTCAGCATCGAGAGATCTGTGCAGGTGCGACTGAACTTGCCTTTGTATCCATCCGGTACCGGTGCTAGCGGATTATCTATATGGATTCCTGCTAAATCATACTCCTGTTTGAGGTAATAATGATCATGAACAGTAATCTTGCGAAGATAGTCTTCAGGCAGTAACGTGAGCAGTCGCTCAGCATACATTGGTGACGAACCTGGCTTGAAAAGATGCAGGTTGTCCATGCCCTCGTCGAACAGCGAGGATAGTATTTTATCTTCTTCCACAAAGAATGTGGACTTGGTCATTATCGCTAATTTCATCGTCAAAATGATTTTTATGATGCAAAAGTATTAAAAAAAACGCAAACTAGCAATTATATTCGGGATAAAAAGCTATCTTTGCACCATAAAATTAATATTTATCAAGTTATGCAAGTAAATTTAGCGAATTTTAATGAGATTCATCGACCAATTTACGTTTTAGAGGAAGAACGTTTGCGACACAATCTGTCGCTCATCAGAAGTGTGGCTGAGCGTGCCGATATGGAAATTATTCTAGCTTTTAAGGCTTATGCTCTTTGGAAGACATTTCCGATTTTCAGAGAGTATATTTCTTCGACCACGGCCAGCTCTCTTAGCGAGGCAAAACTGGCGTATCATGAATTTGGCAGTAAGGCGCATACTTTTTCTCCGGCTTATACCGATTATGAGATAGATGAGATAGCACAATGCTCAAGCCACCTTACTTTCAACTCGCTTACGCAATATGAGCGATATCATGAACGGGCTCGTAGGGCAAATTCTGACATCAGACTGGGATTGAGAGTAAATCCTGAATATTCTGAAGTCGGAACATTGCTGTATAATCCGTGTGCACCTGGAACCCGGTTCGGTGTATCGGCAGATAAATTGCCTCAAACTTTGCCTTCAGATATAGAAGGATTCCATTGTCATTGTCACTGCGAGAGTGGGGCGGATGTCTTTGAACGTACGTTAGCTCATATCGAAGAGAAATTCTCTCCTTGGTTTCCGCAGCTGAAATGGATCAATTTCGGTGGAGGTCATCTGATGACCAGGAAGGATTATGATGTGGAACACCTTATTAATATAATAAAGAGATTTCATCAGCGTTATCCTCATCTTAAAATTATCATGGAACCTGGTAGTGCCTTTGGGTGGCAGACCGGGCCGCTTGTAACTCAAGTAGTAGATGTGGTTGAAGATAAAGGTATCAGGACAGCTATCATAAATGCCAGTTTTACCTGTCATATGCCCGACTGTCTGGAGATGCCGTATATGCCAGCTGTCAGAAATGCAGAAACCCTGGAGGTTGATGATCCGACGAAGGCTCCTGAGGGCGCACATATATATAGAATAGGTGGCAACAGTTGTCTGAGTGGAGATTTTATGGGCTTCTGGAAATTTGACCATGAATTGCAAATAGGCGAGAATGTTATTTTCGAAGATATGCTGCATTACACTACGGTAAAGACAAATACCTTTAATGGAATCACTCATCCATCAATAGGTATCATACATTTAGATGGACAATTGGAAACTCTAAGAGATTTCAGCTACGAAGATTATCGCAGTAGGATGGATTAGTATAATTTCCATTTTCCCGATTTTTCTGCCAGATGAGTTTAAAAATCGGCAAAATAAGGCTTAAAATGTGTGTTTTGCTCACTAAAAAGGGCAAAATGCACATTTTTTTTCAAAAAAATCGAAGAAAAGTTTGGTAATTCAGAAAAAAGTAGTACCTTTGCACTCGCATTCAGAGGAACGCTCCTAAGTAATAGGAAAAACTGCGGAAATAGCTCAGTTGGTAGAGCACAACCTTGCCAAGGTTGGGGTCGCGGGTCCGAGTCCCGTTTTCCGCTCTTTTTTTTTGAACTCGAGAAACATACCCATTTATGAATTTATATTTAAGATATTTTGATCAGGAGACATTAGTTACTAGTGTTGATGATGCTATTGATTTTTTAAAGAGTATTCCTGAGATTGAGATGGATGCGGAGCTAGAGGCAGATGTTCGTGAGTATGCCGCTAGCGATTTGACGTATCCAAAAAGATATAAGGTACGCCCACGTGTTTATTTTATTGTGATAAAGACTACGGCGCAAACTATGCAGGATTTTAAGGATAAGAAAGCATTGCGTACTCCTACTCCTGCAGAGAGAATGGAGAATCCTGTTGTTGCCAGTTTGGCTCAAGAGGCTCCAGGCTGGTATGAAGGATCACTTGATTTCAAGCGTGTTGTGATGGTACCGGCTACAGGAAAGTTTGAGTACCGTGATACTCATTTCGTTGCGGATGTTAAAGCTGAATCAGGTTTGGATTGTTACAATCGCATCGTAGATTATCTGCGCGATTGTGTAGATTCACGCAGCCAGTTCCCATCTGCAAAAGGTAAGAATTTCCATTTCCGCTATCTGGGAATGTGGAAATAAAATATTCAGAAATTTAAAAGATTCGTGTCATGAACAAGGTTATGCTAATTGGTAATGTAGGTAAAGATCCTGACATTCATTATTTCGAAGCAGATCAGGCAGTAGCTCAGGTCTCTCTCGCAACTACAGAGAAAGGATATACTTTGCCTAATGGTACCCAAGTGCCAGACCATACAGATTGGCACAATCTTGTTTTTTATCGTGGGCTTGCAAAGGTAGTAGAGAAGTATGTGCATAAGGGTGACCGCCTTTATGTGGAAGGAAGAATCCGCTACCGCTCCTATGATGACAAGCAGGGTAGAAGACAATATATTACAGAAATCTATGTAGATAATATGGAGATGTTGAGTACTCGCCCTGCTACTAAAGAACAATAATTATTAATTTTTAGCTCAGAAATTGGATATATCCACCATAACTGATGCCTTCGGTGATGTGATGCTGATGCAGCCTTCCGCCGGGGTTATTGTAGCTGCTGTACTTGCAGCTATATTGTTAGGCATGTCTGCTTTTGCCAGTGGTTCCGAAATTGCTTTTTTCAGTTTATCACCAACTGATGTTGCGGAACTTGAGGATGAAAAGACTGATGCCGATAAGAAAATACAGATGTTGCGTGATGATTCTGAACGTACGTTGGCTACCATTTTGATAACCAATAATTTTGTGAATGTCACAATCATCATGCTCCTTAATTATGTATTCGCAGGAATCGTAGAGTTTGGTCCTAAAGCTTATTGGCTTCAGTTCCTGATTATTACGGTTATTCTTACTTTCTTGCTTTTGCTTTTTGGTGAGATTATGCCGAAAGTGTATGCCCGCCAGGATCCTCTGAAGTTCTGTCGCCGGTGCGTAGGGGGAATTCTGTTTGCCAGAAAGTTGTTTTGGCCTTTAGAAACGATCTTGCTGAAAAGTGGAATTCTTGCAGAAAAGATTATACAGAAGGAAAATCATGTGCTGAGTGTTGATGACTTGGAACAAGCTCTGGAACTGACAGATAAGAATGATATCAAGGACGAGCAGAGCATGCTGAAGGGTATCATCCGCTTTGGAGATGAAACAGCCAAGGAGGTGATGACCAGCCGACAGAATATTGTTGACCTGGATATCCGTAGTTCTTATCCAGAAGTATTAAAGTGCATTGAAGAGAATAATTACAGTCGTATTCCTGTTTATCAGGATAATACAGATAATATTCGTGGTGTACTGTATATCAAGGACTTATTGCCTCATCTTACGAAGTCTTCCAACTTCCGTTGGCAGAGTTTGATTCGTCCTCCTTACTTTGTTCCTGAAACCAAGAAGATAGATGATCTGCTTCGCGATTTCCAGGACAACAAGGTTCATATCGCCATTGTGGTAGATGAGTTCGGAGGTACATCGGGTATTGTTACTCTCGAAGATATTCTGGAGGAAATTGTAGGTGAAATCAATGATGAATACGATGAGGAGGAGAAGTTCTACTCGAAATTAAATTACAACACCTTTGTTTTTGAAGGTAAAACGCTTCTTTCTGATTTCTGCAAAATCCTGAATGTAGATGACGAAGAGTTCGAGGAGGTTGAGGGTGATGCTGATTCTCTGGCTGGTCTGCTCTTGGAAATCAAAGGCGATTTCCCAAGTATGCACGAGAAGATAGATTATAAGAACTATACTTTCGAGGTTATGCAGATAGAGGAGCGTCGCATCAGCAAGATTAAGGTGACGGTACATCCTTTGAAAGATAACGTGGAGGATTCTTCTAAGTAATCATCAGTATTCATCAATATCAGAATATAAAAAATATGGCAGTTGTCAATATACGAGAAGTTTATCCGGGAGTGAGTCTTGGTTTATGGCAGATGGATGAAACTGTAGAACAGTTGTTCGAGCAGTATCCTCATCTGCAGGCTTACCGCTCTCAGTTGGAAGAGAAATATAAGAACGATGGCAGGAAACTGGAGTTTCTTGCCATTCGTGCATTAATGTATGAGATGCTCAAGACGAATGGGGCTTCCAAGGGCTTGCTTTCTCATGCAGGTGACATTACCCACAACGAGGCTGGCAAGCCATTGTTCCGTGGTTATCATATCAGCGTTTCGCATACCAAGGGTTATGCTGCGCTTATCCTTTCCCAAAATCAGGAAGTGGCGGTGGATATCGAATACTTCAGCGATAGGGTAGAGCGCATCGCATCCAAATTCCTGCGCAAGGATGAGAAGGCGGAAGATCTGGATGCCAAGCTGGTGCATTGGTGTGCCAAGGAAACGGTCTTCAAGTTATTCTCTGAAGAAAATCTGATGTTTGAGGATATGCGGGTGAAGCCGTTTGATACGATGGCAGACTGGTCGTGTGATGTGGAGAATCTCAAGAGCGGAAAGATGGCGCATGTAGATTTCGAGTTAACCATGGAGTTTGTTCTGACTTATGCTGCGTTGTAGTATCCTTACCATCTTCCTGGCATTCAGTCTGTTGGCTGGAGCACAGGATTGGAATGTAGTGAGAGAGAATCCTCAGAAAGCTTTTCCGAAAACCGTGGCTGCGGGCAACTACAGTGGCATTGCTCATCTGCATGATGATATCTATGCGGTGGTAAGCGACAAGTCGGATAGTGCCCTGTACTTCAACTTCCGGATTCAGGTGAATCCCAAGACCGGCGAACTGGAACAGGTAGAGAACCTTGGGTTTACCGAGAGAACAGATGGAACGCTGAACGACGGAAAGTTTTGGCAGGGGCAGGAGAAAGGCTTTGACCACGAAGCCATCGTGAAGGCTTCTGATTCTACCCTGGTGATAACAAGCGAAGGATGTTGCCGTTTAAAGGAGTATCCTGTTCTGCCTATTTCGGCTAATGCTCCCAAGATTAGCTATCAGCAGAACCTTTGGGAGAGCAGATGGCCTTCTTCTGATTTTTATCCAAATTATAATTTTGAGTCTCTGGCTTTTGATTCCGTCCGTCAGTATCTCTGGACGATTTCAGAGAGCACGCTCCGCAAGGATGGACAGCCTGCTACTCCTCAAAACGGATTGGCCAACCAGCTTCGTTTGATGAGGTATGATTGGGGAAAGATAAAGGAAAATTGTAACAAGGAAAATAATGGCAAGGAAGACTGTTGCGAGCAAGAGAGTCGCAAGAAAGCCTCTCGTTACATGACAGCCTATGCCTATCAGATGGATCAACCTTCTACCCATAAGAAAGCTGATATCTATGTGATGGGGGTGAGTGAGCTTTGCGCCTTGACCGATGGTCAGCTTCTGGTTCTGGAGCGTGAGGCCTTTATCCCGAAGATTAAGATTGGGGCTTTCTGCAAGTGTAAACTCTATCAGATTAATCCTTTGAATTCTGAGGAGTTTGCTTTGAAAGAGAAGTTTTCATCAGATACTCCTTTCTTGAAGAAGAGATTGCTCGCGGAATGGAAAACCGGCTTGTCACTTTCCAAGCGTTCCTTTGCCAATTACGAAGGTATGTGTCTGGGACCCAAGTTAGAAGATGGTTCCCAGGTTGTCATCCTGCTGTCTGATTCGCAGGATCAATATGCGGGAGTATTGAAAGACTGGTTCAAGACGATTGTCATCAGAAAGGAATAAAGATGTTATGTTGTAATCCTCAATCTCGTCCATAACCATCTAGGAATGAGTTGCCAGAGGAAGACGAGGATGTCATATCTCCAGTCTATCACCTTAACTTCCTTTCCGTTTTCAATGGCACTTACGATATGCTTCGCCACGTCTTCCGATTTGAGCTGCAGCGGATAGCTGCTGCCTGCGATAAGGTCGGTCTTTACGAAACCTGGTCGGATATCTGTAATGGCGATGGGGAGATGACGCATCCGTGCCTGCTGCGACAGGCATTCCAGATAATGGTTCTGGAATCGCTTGGTGGCAGAGTAGGCAGGTGCAGCACCAAGACCTTTGGTTCCGGCAATGGAAGTGATGCAGGCAATGCGGGCTTTGGGGTTGCAATGATGATGAGTAGCAAACCAGTTGAATGCCGTATCTACCATTCTTGTGAATCCCAAGCCGTTGGTTTCCAGGGTCTTCAACTCCTTTTCTATATCCAGCGTATTATTCTGCCAGCCAATGCCGGAACTATGGAAGTAGAGGTCCATGCCTCCCAACTTATCGATGAGTTCGAGAAGTTGGGCAGGAGCATTGGGAGAAGTCACGTCTATTTGCTGGTAGCTGGTAATGCCGCTCTGCGAAATCAGAGCCTGCAATCTTTCAATTCTTCTTCCGGCAATTCCGACCTGCCATCCTTTTGCAGCAAGCAGTTTTGCCACTTCCATTCCGATGCCCGATGTGGCACCCATTACAATTGCTTTCTTTGCCATATAGTCCTATTATATAAGGTGAAATCTTGATAGTTCTATTTATATAAGGTGAAGTTTGGTCTAAATTTATCTAAATATCTAAATCGCTTTTACTCTTCAGCAAGTCTTCCGCCTTCTTCACGCTTCCAGCTTTCAGTATCAGTTGCTTCACTTTCTCGTAATCCGTATATTCCGGATTGCGTTCCATAAAGATGCGGCAGGCACGGTCGATGAGTTTATGATTGATAAGCTTGGCGTTCACCATCTTGTTGCCTTCCACCCGTCCTTGTCTTATCTGAAGAGAAGTGCTGATCATATCCAGAATCATCTTCTGCGAAGATCCGGCTTTCATACGGGTACTTCCCGTTACGAATTCCGGTCCCGTGATGACCTCTACAGGATAATCTGCAGCCAGGGCGATAGGAGCGTGGGGATTGTTGACGATGCATCCTGTAGGAATACCTGCCTCCTTGCAATGCTGCAAGATGGAAAGCACGAAGGGAGTAGTGCCGCTTGCCGAGAAACCCAGCACGAAATCCTGCTCTGAGATATGCTTGTCGCAGAGCTGGTGCCAACCATTCTCCAGGTCGTCTTCTCTTGATTCTCTGGTTTGTGTAAGGCAGCCGATGCCTCCAGGGAAGATGGCTTGTATCTGTGAACCGTCGATGCCATAGGTGTTCTGCACCTCGATGGTATCGAGTGTAGCCAGTCTTCCGCCCGTTCCGCAACCGGCATAGAAGAGTCTTCCGCCCTTCTTCAGCTGCCCTTCGATGGCGGAAATCTGTTGGTTAATGGCAGGCAATGCTTGTTCTATTGCCAGAGCCACCTTCTTGTTTTCTGCATTGATATGAGCGGTGAGTTCATCCACGCTCATTTTTTCGAGATGTTCGTAGAGCGAGCTCTGCTCTGTTATTCTCTTTTCTTCTTTATTTGGCATATTACTTATCTTTAGGGTGTAGATTTAATGTAATGAAGCCTAGATGGTCGCGGAGGCTATGGCTTGCAGTCATCTAGAGAGTTCTATCATGATGAGACCTGTCATCCGATGGGCTCCTATTCTTCAGCCAGGAAATAAACCGGCGCATTCCGGGAACCTTCTTTTATCAGAAATCCGGATTTTTCCAGTTTCTTCAGCCAGTTGAGTGCTGTCTGTTTACGGATATGAAATTCCGCTTCCAGTACTTTTCTGTTAATGGAACGATTATGCTTCAGATACTCTCTTATTTTCTCCTTCAATGTATCTTCAGAGAAAGGGTAGGAGCGGGAAGTATATTGTGATTTCTCGAAATGGGTATTATATTTCACCTGTTTCAGCAGGTCTGCATTGGGGCGAAACTTGATGCCTCTTACGCTTACATATTCAGCTCTCACTTTATTGTCGGGTTTCAGGTCATCCATATCCAGATCTACCGAGAGCGAGAGATAACCTATTTCCGGAATGTTGACACGTCTTCCATCCTGCAGGTCTTCTTCTATGATATCACGCAGTTTCATGAGTACGGACGAAACTTCTCCTTCTCCCAGACAGCTATGTCTGGCGATTCGGCTGATCATCTCCTTGTCAGTCATAGCTGTTTGCTCAAAGATATGGGCGAATCGGCGAGTTTCTTCATTTCCTCCTGCATTGGGAAGATAATGGATTTCATATTTTATAGCCATCGTATTCTTCTTTCTGTTTAGCGATACAAAGGTAATCTTTTATTCTTAAACTACCAAATAAAAATGGCACTAATATGGATGAGTGGTTTGATAGATACGAATAAGCTGTGTTATTGATGAGGGTGAGAACTGCTTATCAATAGGAATAAGCATCGTAAGAAGCCTTTATAAGTTGTCGGAATAAGTAGGATAAGTTGTTGGAACAGTAAGTATATGTTGCCGGGAAAGTCACTTCCGTCAGTCGCACAACAGCTGTTGTGCGCTTGCATATCAGCTGTTATGCGCTTGCACAACACGTGTTGTGCGAGCGTAAAACAGTTGTTGTGCAGTAAAATTTGTAACTCCCTTCATCATATTGCAATTCCTTCCTTATTTACGTTATGATTGAATAAGGTATAATGGTTCTCCTCCCATTCTTTTTGGGAGAAAAGTACAGGGTTGATGATTTCATCAATATCCCAGCCTAATTCTCTTAGTGGATAAGAATACTTATCGTAATCTTGAAGCGTAACTTTTGGTTTGTCTAGAAGAATCAATACATCCCAATCACTTCCTTCATGTTCAGTACCTCTAGCGCGGGAACCAAACAAGATGGCTTTTGCATGAGGATCAATCTCATGCAATCTATTGTGCATTGCTTCTATGATTTGTTTCTTTTCCATATCTATCAATATTAATATATATGCTGCAAAAATACGAGTTTTCTTTCTATCGTCAAATGTTGCTCTTAACTGCAGAAAACTGCGGAAGTTATTTTTTACACATTACATAATCCGGATTTTTGTCTAATTTTTCCTGTATATTTTTTTATTTTTGTTTTCCACAGATGTATGAGGAGACCATCCAGAAATAGGGACGATAGCTGGAACTTTGGCATAATTATAAAGAGACTCTGCAACGTTTTCTGTCCAGGAACGAAGTATCAATCTTTGTTTTTCCATATTCATCGCTATACAAGTAATTTATTGATTTCCTGCTGCAAGCGATCCAGGAACTTTGCAGCATGTGCCCCGTCCATTTGAGTGTGGTGGAATTGGAATGAAACCGTTAGTGTCGTTCTGAAGAAACCTTTATGGTACTTGCCCCATATCATAAACGGATTGTTGAAGATACCGCTGTACATACCTACCGCACCGTCAATTTCATATTGGGCCAGTGCGGAAGTCCCTATTACCATGCTTTCTGTCAAATCGTGGTTCTCACAGCTTCGGGCTACTTCCGTTGTCAATTTCAGATAATCTTCATTGAATAGCTGCAAATCATCAGAAAACGGCACATCACATGAACTTACCTCATTGTCCTTGTTCATAACAATGGTATTAACCGCAATAGCATCATATTGCATCAATTTGTCTCCGACAGGCAGCATATAAAATTCCTTGATACTGCTTGCCGCTTTGCCGATGCACCAGCACATCAGCATATTGAATTTCATACCTGACTCTTTGCTGATTTTAACAAGACGATTGACATCTAAAATCTTGAAAAACGTAACCATTGGCATCGGGGCTTTCATCCAAAGCTCAAATGCATATGCACGGGTGGTTTCTTTGGGATTTATTTCTCTCATAGTGCTTACCTTCATATTTTTATCGTTTTTATGCTACAAAAATAACGTTTTATTTTGATAATCCATCCAAATCCCTTGAATATCTGCTGTATTCCGTCGTAATTTAGACAAAATAGAAATATAATCTGCAAAAATGGAACTAAGCAATTGATTTCCCAACATGGCAAGATACATATATGCGTTCATAAATATTTGTTCTATTTGCCATGTTCTTAAAATGTCAAAATCGGAAATTTATCATTGTTTTCAGTGTTAATTTATATTTTCTCATGCTTTCATTTTGGGGTTTCTTGATTTTGTTGTTCCTATTTTGTTTCTTTCGTCATTTTACCATTCCAATTAGTATTGATTATCAGTATATTACAAGCAATTAGTAAGATTTCAAGAACAAGGAAATGCAGAATGCGTATGGGTTGTACTACTCATATCCAGTGGTTAACGAGAATCATCAGCGTCTTTGTGTAAGTCTTCTGCTTTTACGGTTAATTATCTGTAAATAAACAATCCAATAGAGTTGTTATCAAATAAAAATATGTACTTTTGTAGCCGAATAGCGTATTTAAAAAGAGATCCGATGGCTTGCTGAATCGGAGAACAGATAGAAAGAGTAATATTCAGAATAGCTTATGAATAAAGAAAAAGACGATTTCTTCCTCCATTCCAACGAGGTGAATCATATCAACAGAGAAGATTACGATAAGATTGAATTATTGGTGAATGCGGCAAAAGCCTTTGCCCGCAGCACCTACCAGTGTGTCTATATCATCGACTATTTTCATCAGGACTTCATCTATGCATCAGATAACCTCGCTTATCTCTGCGGATTGGAACCCGAGCAATTGATGGAGGCTGGCTATCAGATGTATATCGACCATGTTCCGGATGTCGACCTGCAGATGCTGCTCGAAGTGAACAAGAAAGGTTTTGATCTTTTCAATGAATTGCCTGTGGGCGACCGCCTCGACTATACCATCTCGTACGACTTTCATCTTACCAATGGCAGGCATAGCCGATTGATTCATCATCACCTCACTCCAATACTTCTTTCTGATGATGGAAGAATCTGGCTTGCCCTCTGCACCGTATCATTGGCAGCAACCGATGAACCGGGACATATCATCATGCAGAAGAATGGTGAGCGTAGCTATTTTGAATATTCCACATTGCGCCACAAGTGGGAAAAGAAAGAAGGCATAACCTTGAGCGAGACAGAGAGAGAGGTTTTGAGATTGTCTGCCCAAGGTTACACGATGAATGATATTGCCGACCGACTATGCAAGTCGGTGGATACGATAAAGGCTTGCAAGCGCAACCTTTTCGCCAAGATAGGCGTGAAGAACATTGCCGAGGCACTGTTTCATGCCACAAACTATCAGATGATATAATCGCAATCATATCTCTTCCAACAATGGCGAGAGATAGAACTTGGGGAAGTATTTCACCTCCTTGCCTTCCGCAAGGTTTACGAGGATGTTGGCACAATAGCCGGCGGCAATGTATGTCCCGATGGCCAGTTGCGGGAAAGACTCATTGGAATAATGCCTGATGGCTTCATCTATCCAAGGCACGGGCATCTGCCAGAACATACCGTACTGCGAGATATACTTGCCCAGTGAGCAACGGAAATCATCCGTTCCTTTTTTCACTACTTCGCTGAATGGATAGCCTTTCGGTTTCTCTACAGCGAGAAAGGCAGCCTTGCCAAGATTGACGGCATGGATAACGGTGATGTCATGCTCCTTACATTTCTCATCGAAAGCGAAAGAGGCTTCGTTGTCATGCAAGCTTGCATTCACCGCATACCGGATGCCCGACAAGTCGCATGCATCCACATCTTCCATCGTCAGCGTATCCTTTTCTATGCGATAGATTTGAAATCCATCTGTATGCCGAGAGCTTTCATGGAAGTCTTGGTGCAAAGCACAGGAGGCTATCAAGCCTCCCATGTCTGCGCCACTAATCAACAATTTTATTGGGTTGTTCATTTATAGAGAGATTTATTGTCATTACACCATTACCGGATTCAGCAGATAGACAGATTACATTCTGTTCTTCTGGCTTTCTCCTGCACCTGTACCCTTATACTTGCTTCTTGCAGTGTTGAACTTATATCGTACAGTAAGCGAAACTTTGCTTGTTGACAGTCCATCATACACCATTTCCTTCATTTTGCCAAAATGAGCAATCATGTGGCTATTGTTTGTCCCGAACAAATCATAGATGAAGAGCTGAAACGACAAATGGTCTTTCAAGAAAGCCTTATATGCGGAAACATTCGTGCAAAACATTGGCTTGTACAGATACTGGTTCTTCTCATGACCTTTCGTGATATACGACATCATCAACGTAAACATTCCTAATTTGGTGTTGAGGGTGTTGTTTAAACGGAATGAAGCCATTGGCTTATTGAGCGATTTCCCATCGTGCGTCTCCATATCAAACCATTGCTTGTCAACGGATGCGGTAAACGAAGGATACCAGATGCCAAACGAAGGGCGCAAGTTGATGGATGCAGCTACGTCATTATACGAATTCCCATTTACTGGCTTCATCAAGCCTATTGCAGGATTATCCTTATAAGTCTCCACTGTTGGCATAATTGGATGTGAAGTATGACTGTAGGTCATGTCGAATGTCAACCATTTGTAAGCCAACTCGTAGTTGAGATTTCTGCTTATCTGAGATACCAGAAATGGATTTCCCGTTTCATACGTGTATCGGTTATCATACTGAATGCCACTGCGCAAATTATGATAGGAAGGACGATTAATGTCGGCTGCATAGCTCAGCTGCATCTGTACCTTGCCCACAGGCATCGATAAGCTGAGCGATGGGAACCAATTGCCATACGACTTGCTTTGTCCAGGCACATACTTGCCATATTCATAGTAATTGAAGTCGATGTACTCGTATCTCATACCTGCCTCCAAACTCAGATTACCGAAATCTCTTGAATAGGTCAAGAATGAAGATGTCATGCTTTCTGTTATACGGCTGTCGTCATCCGATACCAAGTTGGTTGGCACCACTTGATACTTTGAGGTACGATGGGTATTTGAATATTCACCACCCAAAGATAAGTCGCCGCCCAACAGAGGATAAGAAAGAACCAGCTTGGAAGCAAGCAAATGATAATCCTTGTTAGTCAAGCTATGAGCCGTTTGGCTTTGTGCATCCATTCCCACCTCCTGATATTGCTCTTTGGTGACATCGTTCTGGTTTTCCTTCGACCATAGCCAGTCGGTATTGAAGTCGATGCCGAGTTTGCCAATCTTTCCTACATAATAAATATTGCTTGAAAGATTATTCTTCTGCCAAAAGAAATCAGCATGACTATCAGAATTTTCAGACAATTCTTCGTCTTGCAATATAGAAGAACTCATATCGCCGTTCCATGTTTGCTTAGGATTTCTAAGAAAACCAAAGTTGGCACCTATAGAGTTGTTGGCATCCAACTGGTAGCTGGCATCCAAGCGAAAGTTCATGGCTTCGATAATACCTTCTTGTCTGATTTCACTCTTCTGGTTCCACGTCTTGTCAAGATAAGTCTTCTGCTGTAAGTCTTTATTGTCTGGCTGGTATTGTCTTGCTCCAAAAGCGTATGCGCCAAGCTCTAATCCATTCTTGCGATAGCTCATATTCAATTGGCTATATCCACCGAAGTTTTTCTTCTCATCATATTCACCAGTAGTCTTCGCATCGAATCCGAAGCCCTCGCCCTGTATCTTCTTCGTTGTGATACGGATGACCGCCTTGGTGCTGGCAGCGTAACGGGCACCAGGGTTAGAGATGACTTCCACCGACTTGATGTTATCGGAATGCAAACGGTCCAGCTCACTCTTGTCTCTCATCTGTCGTCCATTGATATAGATAACAGGCTCACCGCGACCGAATACCTTGATGTTGCCATTCTGGGCAGAAACGTTAGGGATGCGATCGAGCAGGTTCTCCATGGTTCCAGCCTTCTCAAGTACGGATCCGGCAATGGTTGTCGTCATTCCGCCATTCTTCAGGATAGTCTTAGGCAGGGATGATTTCACGACTACTTCGCCGAGCATCTTACTGTCTTCTTCCATCTTGATAATGCCCACATTCTCACCAGTGCAATCCTTGCAGATTGTCTTATAGCCTACGGATGTCACCTTGATGATTCCACTGTTGCAGGAAGAGTCGATGGCAAAGCTGCCATCCTCTCCACTCACTGCACCCTTGACGAAAGCCGAGTCTGTTCTATTCAATAATACTACATTGGCAAACGCCAAAGGTTCTCCCTTGGTATTCATCACCTTGCCGGTGATATTCTGCGCCATCATCGGAGTCATAGCCGAGAGGCACAACGCTGTGGTAAAAATTACTTTTTCCTTCATATTGCTACAGTTTTGCTTGATTTTTTATTTTTCTGCTGCAAAAGTATAGCTTTATAGGAAAAAGCCTTTGACACAAAAGTGTATTTCTCAAGAGTGCGGTTTAAGAATTACACTTTTGTGTATAAAAAGAAAGGATAAATAGCGTTTGGTGATAGATTTTTGATGAATTTACCTTATTTTTCCATCACCAAATCAGCGAGCACGATGGCGGATTCCTTCTCATCCCTCGGTGCATCCTTTGACTTCCATGCCACGATGAAGCGGATTCGGGCAGCGGTTACCTTGTAGCCTTTCAACTCCCATTTGCCTAGTTTCTCTTTCATCTTGATGGAGAGCTGGGCTATGTCTCTGCCTGTTGATGGGAGACAGAGGCAATGGTCGTGATAGGTTAGCGGCATACCGCTTCTCAAGGAAAGAATAGCGTCCTTGTGAGGCTTGGAGAAGCCCAGGTTTACATCCTTGTGTGAGAGCTGAAGCACTATTTCGTTGGGCTCATCGTAGGCTTGGGCATCATAGAGATGCTGGGCACTTTTCAGACTGTCGAAGAGATTGCCGTTGGTGTGGATGGTTAGTGTACGCTTGGCACGGGTCATGCCCACATAGTATCGGCGCAGTATGTCATCGGTAGGATGCTCGGGATGGGTAATGAGCATCAGTACATGGTCGAACTCATGGCCTTTTGCCTTATGGATGGTGCTGACCACGATGTCTGATTTCGAGATGTCACAGAAGTCTTCTACTGATGATTCAAACACGAACTCCCTCAGGTCGCTGTAGTACTTGGCACGATTGGTCTGCTCAAATACCTGGAGACTGCGGCGCAGATATGGCAATGCCTGGCTGCTGGCATACTTTTGGAATGTCTGCTGCTTTGCTGCTTCCCAAATATCATCAGGGATGATAGGGGATTTCGTCTCCTTGATGCCTTGGTCTATCTTCTTCAAGAAGTATCTTACCTCTGCCAGATTCCAGAAACGCAAGCCGTCCATTGATTGTACCAGCTTGGCCTTGATGTTATGGCTGTGAAGAAGAGCCAGCATAATGACAGCCTCCTCATTGGTCTGCGTGAGGATGCTGATGGTTTCGTTCTTCTTGCGGGAAGATGCATCGGCTTCTTTTGAAGCGTTACTTCCCAGTAATCGCGTAACATCTTCTAGGATAGGCTGATACATATAAACCTTTTTCTCCAGAATCTCGTATGGATGCTTCACGATTCTTACCTCTCCATCTTCTTGACTCATGGAGATGATAGGGGTAGATTTGATTCGTTGGCGGATGTTGCGGGCAAAGTCGTTGGCAGTATCCACGATGTGGCGAAGGCTGCGGTAATTCTCGGTCATCTCGATGAAACGGCTGTGTTCTGTCTGGGTCAGTTCATAGAGATACCGCGAGTTGGAACCTCTAAATTCATAGATGTTCTGGTCATCATCGCCTACGGCTATCACCCTCATCTCTTCGTTGGCTTTCATCAGAGCAGAGACAAGGGCATAGTCATCCTTGCTCATGTCTTGTGCCTCGTCAATAACGAGCACGGTCTTGCTGATGCGATTGGGCTCCACTTCTCCATTGTTGATCATTTCAGCGGCTTGCTTAACCACATCTCCAGCCTCATCCAGATTGCCAACCCTGCCCAGCAGGTCGAAGCAGTAAGAATGGAAGGTCTTGATTTCTACGAAATGGGCGGCATTGCCTATGAGTTGCATCAGGCGCTGCTTGAATTCGGTAGCGGCTGCACGAGAGAAAGTGAGCATCAGGAGTTGTTCGTGCTTTACATCTTCCAGCAGCAGGAGAGAGGCAAGCTTATGTACGAGCACACGTGTCTTGCCGCTGCCAGGACCGGCAGCGACTACGATGCAGCGAGACTCGTGGTCGTCGATGATTTCCTTCTGTCGCTTGGAGAGCATTCCGAAGAGTTGCTTATACTTCGAAGGTGTTACGTTGCGCTCTATCTCAGTCTCCCGGTTGCCCTTGAAGTACTTTGAGATGAAGCAATGGTAGTCCATCTGGAAGTAATCCTGCACATATTGCAGGGCGGCGTCGTAATCCCTTACCATCAGGTTGGCATATTCGCCCACGATGTGAATCTGCTGAATCTTCTGCTTGTAGAATTCGTTGAGCATGCGATAATCCTCCTGCTTATAGCGCAGGCGAAGTTCCTTGGTGCGCTTAATCGCCATTGCATTGTAGAGTACCAGGAATCCTCCTTCCAGCTTCATGGCTCCTATCTTGGAGAGATAGAGCAAGGCTTCCTCCACGTCCTCCAACTGCAGGGAAGAGAAGTCGGAGAAGAGTGACTGGTTGCTGGATTTCAGATCGTTCAGAAGTTCGACTACCGAGAATTGAAGAGGCTTCTCTTTTGAATCTACAGAAGAGCTATTGTTGCTCTCTTCTGTTATAGTTTTACTGTTTTCCTCAGCCAGGCTGTATAGTCTTTCGATGATGAATCGGCAAACCTCAATTCGTCTTTCGAATCGCTTGATGATGGTCTCTATATCCTTGTCTCTTGTCACGATAAGATTGCGGACGCCGTCTTCCTTCTTGTGCGCATATCCCTTCACTGCCAGGAAGTATAGCAGTGTGCGGATTTTCTTTTCTGTTGAAGTGTTGATGCCGTCATGTACGGCATTGTCATTGAGTTGCTTGTATGTGATATGCAGCGATTCATCCGGGATATGTTCCAGAATGTATCTTTCCAGTTTGGCGAAGTTCTCCAGCATCTGCTGAGGCTTGCGTTGCTTGTCGCTGATGTCTTGCAGATAGGCTGATATGTCACGGGTATCGGCAAGGATGCCTTCCTGTCGCATTCGGTCAACGGAGGAGATGACGTCTCGCTTGCTGAGTCCTAGGATGTCGGCGAGGTAATCGATGCGGGATTCAGCCTCGCTATCCTGTGCCTTGGCTATATGCTTCTGGGTGATAAGCGACTTGATGATGCGGATGGCATTCTTCATCTCATCTTCCGAGAACAGAGGTGATTCGGTGAGGCGCAGTCTTGCCTCGTCCATGTTCTTGACGGTGATACCTGTGGCATAGACATGCGGAATGTTGTTGCCACGCTCTATGTATCCGCTCTGTTCTAGAGCAGAAAGGGCGGTGCGAACACGGGTTTCTATGTCGGATACCGAGTCATCCCAACCGGCTTGGCGGGCTATCTCCAGCGCCGAACAGCTTACGTGTGGGCGCTGCTTGGTAAAATCCTTAACGGCTTTCCATACCTGTTGTATCTCGCTGATGCTCAGTTTGGTTTGGTTGAGCAGGATGAAGTGCTTGTCCAAGTCCTCATCGCTATAGAGTACATAGCATTTGGCATTGAGGTGTGGGTCTCTTCCTGCACGTCCAGCCTCCTGTACATAGTTCTCCAGAGAGTTAGAGATGTCGTAGTGGATAACCAGCCCCACATCGCTCTTATCTACTCCCATGCCGAAGGCGGAGGTGGCAACGATGATTCTAACCTTATCGCTCATGAAGGCATCCTGATTGTGTATCTTCTCATCGGCATCCATCTTGCCATTATAGGGCAGGGCGGATATACCGTCACGGGTCAGTTTCTGGGCGAGTTCACGGGTGCGCTTGGTGCGGGATACGTAGATGATGGTAGGGCAATCTGCCTGCTCTACCAGTGAACGCAGAAGATTGTATTTGTTGCCGTCACTATCTACGTGGATAACGGAATAGTGCAGGTTGGTACGTGAGGCTGATGAGGCGAAGAGCTGGAGGTCGGTGCCCAGCCAATGCTTGAAATAGTCGCAGATGTCCTGCACCACCTTCTGTTTTGCAGTAGCGGTGAAGCAAGATACGGGTATCAGGGTTTGACCATGGTTGCGGGCCATAGCGTCCTTGCCAAACTTGCGTTCCTGGTATTCCTTGATAAACTTGCCGATGTATAGGTAATCCACACGGAAGTCTTGTCCCCATGCAGAGAAGCAGTGAGCTTCATCAATGACGAATCTCACCACATGCCGTGCCATCAGAATGCGCTCGATGGTTTTGGAGCGCAACATCTCTGGTGCTATATATAATAAGGTGGCATCTCCGCTCTGCACTCGTTCGATGGCTAGGGAGCGGGAGATAGGGTCGAGGAGACCGTTGATGGTTACGGTATCGGTGAAACCGCGGTCTGCGAGGTTATCTACCTGGTCTTTCATCAATGATTGCAGAGGCGAGATAACCACAGTGAGTCCATGTATGGTTCTGCCATCCATCAAGGCTGGCAACTGGAAGGTGAGCGACTTGCCGCCACCCGTAGGAAATATCGCCAATAATGACTTACCATCCACTGCTGCCTGCGATGCCTGTTCCTGCAGCGGTTCGCCGTCATAGGTACGGAAGGCATCATAGCCGAAGAGTTGTTTCAGGTTGTGATGAATGTTGAGCATGCGGTTGCAATACTCGCAGCCATCGGTGCATTGGGTATGGCAGAGCATATAGATGATATGTTCTACTTCGGGATAATGGAAGAGTACCCAACCTGGGGTTACAGATTGGTAATCGTCTGTGCCTATGAGGGCCAAGGCGTATGCCAAGCCGCAAGGAGACTGGGCTGTAAGAGCCGGAATGTCGGCATGGGCGCAAATATGATTCTTGTATTCAGAAAGAATGAATTCTGAAACGTCTCTGATTGCATCATCCTTTTCGATGGCTCCCACATACATCAGAAATCCTCTGAATTCCTCTTCATTCTGGAGCAGCAAGGTGAAGATTTTCCTCCTCCTTTCTGATAATTGATTCCATGCAGCGATTTCGTCCATCAAAAGCTCCTTGGCTTTCTCGCAGTCGTTGACAGGATTATTCATCTGCTCGCTCATTAGTTTGTCGTCCTTTACCAAATGATGGTAAGGGCGCTTGGGGAAGAGGAGCGGGGAGAGATAGAGGGTATCTATCAGTATGCCGTTGAGTTGGAGATAGCGGGCATCGTGATGAATGAGGTTATGACCGCAGATATAGTCAACCTTTCCTTCTTGCAGGAACTTGTTCAGTGCCGTCTGCGATGCTTGGTGAAAGGTGGCTCCGTCATAACGCAATGCTCCGATGTCGTGTATTTTATGGTCTTTCAGTCCCACTTCGGTATCCACGAAGGCAATGTTCCTGCTTCTGGCATCTTCCTTCTTGATGTCAGAGCTTACGGTGAGATTGTTTTTCCTTCCAAAGAGGCGACTGAATATTGACATAATCTTCGATGTTTATATTTCCACCGCAAATTTACAATTATTATTTGATATATGCAAATAATCAAGCGCTTTTATCTTCTTTGAAAGCTGTTTTTATACAATTCCAAGAGGCTTACGAGGATATCTTCAAGGCAGATTAATATGCACCTAAAACCTTCCAGTCGTCTATGAGTTTGAACAGTCGGGGCATGGCTGGCTTGTAACTGTCGGGATAGGTGAGGGAATAAACGAAGAGTATTCTACCACTTTTGATGAATTTATCGTAATGACTGTAGCCATCTACTCTTACTCCGTTTTCATAAACAGGACCGGAGAGGATGAATGCCTTATTCGATGCCTGCATCGTCCTTTCCGAATGAAGCTTCTGGGCTAGAGAATCGGCACAAGCCTGAAGGGTGTTGCTATAGTTGGGGGTAACGTAACTCTCCAGGATGATGTTGGCATGATTGGTGAATGAGAAGCGGGCATAGCCCTGGTATCCCGATAACGAAGTATCCTCCTGTTGGAAGAAGCAAGGATATTTGATAACGTAGCCGAAGTCAGGATCATTGTATTCCTTCATGGGCGCCATCTCTACTTTGGTCTTGAAATCCGCCATCGGTGTATGCTTCTCTTTTGTAACCTCATGTTGATAGTTGATGATGAAGTTTATCATCATCAGCAAGACAACTGCTATCAAAAAAATCTTCTTCATATCTTTGCCACTTTTATATTTTAGCTGCAAAGGTATGAAGAAGATGGGAAACTGCCAAATAATAAGTATGACATTTGACTGACATTTCTGAACTTATCTGATAATCAGTCGATAAGACTTGCCTCTTTCCGACTCAATCATGAGGTTGCTATTCTGCTCAATCACCGGTTTGATACGGCGAATCAAGGTATAGAGCGTTTCGCTGGCATCCGGTTTCTTGGGCCAAAGAGCATCACAAATCTCCTGTTTGGAGAGTTGATGATGCGTATTGTTGAAGAAGAGTTGCATCAGTTGGTGCTGCATCGGAGTAAACTTGATGGCTTGTCCGCTTTCCTGATTGTAGAAGGAATCCTCGTCTTGAGAATAGCACATGGTGCCGAACATATCGGCCTCATGATTCCAGGGTTGTTTTCTGCGATGATAGTATAGCGATGCAATTGCCCAAATCATAGCCATGAGGGTAAGCGTCAAAGATGTCCGCTGGTTGCTCATACTCAAAACATCTGCCATCGAACAGTTGGCATAACTTTGGATAGAATGCTCGTTGAGGAGCATCTCTTTGCTGCTGAGCAGGTTGGCGCTATTTACCAGCTGGAAATTGTTCTTGCCTCTTCTTCTGTCTTCCATCACATAGCAGAGATTACTGGTCGACTTCAGCAGGTCGATGCTGAGATGTGAGCGGTAGCTCTGGATGGTATCAGGCGTAATCCATTGATATTTATTTTCCTGAAGAGTCAGAGCCAAAGCTTTGTTCATATCTTGTACAATGGCATACTGTGCCTTGCGGTAGTTGCTTACGCTGGAGAATGCCGCAGACATCACAAGGATGGCGAAGATGAGGATGGAATGATATGCTTTCAGTTTCATATTATCGATTCTGTTTAAATGATATACTGTTTAAAGATTCAAATGCAAAAGTACAGAAATTCTATGAAAGATGGTATAAAACTAGATATAATATTCGTTAATTGATAAATGTCAGACTCATGTCAGCCATATTTTTCGCTTCGGTCTTCTCTTTTTGATACCTTTGCAGCAGAAAACAAGTTTTAGAAAAAGTATATGATGACAATGAAGAAAAGTAAATTGTTAACAGCTATGCTGATGCTGTGGGCATTGATCTCTTGTGCAGAAATACGTGCCCAGGAGATCCAGAAGGTATCGAAAGATTCTATAGCCTTGCAAGAGGTTGTTGTGAAGGCGGCACGAGTAGTCAACAAGGAAGATGGCAAGTTGATATTCCCAAGCGATATTCAGAAGCAGCGTTCTTTTTCTGGTTTTTCGCTTTTGGGAAAGTTAGCTTTGCCTCATATCAGGGTTGATGAGGCTGGCCGTTCCATTTCTGCTACCGATAATAAAGGAGAAGTGCAGATTCGTATCAATGGCATTCTCGCCAATATGCATGATGTACAGATGCTGGATGTAGCTTCTATTATGAGTGTAGATTATATCGACAGTCCTGGCGTAAGATATGGAAAGAATATTGCATATGTAATAGATATTCATACCCGCAGGGCTTCATCGGGTGGCAGTTTGGGCTTCAACTTGACCAATGCGCTAACTACCAAGCTCGGTTCGAACGATGTCTATGCATCTGTCAATAGGGGCAAGAGCCAATTGAATATTTTATATGAGCAGACTTATGTGGATAATAAGGCATCTGAATATAATGAGGATGCTCAATATCTTCTACATGATGGTTCTGAGTATCAGATATCTCGAAAAATCATGAATGTGGCAACTCGAAATTATGATAATACATTGCAGTTGAAGTATAATCTGGCTGATTCTGCCTTATATGTATTCCAGACAACGCTTACCACGGATTTCAGCAATCAGCCTTATACATCGAATGAAATGTGGTTTTCTGAATCTGGAAAGCCTGCGTATCCTGTTTACAGAACCAGCAAGGGGAGGGATTTTACTCCAGCTCTCGATTTGTATTTCTATCATCAGTTGGGCAAGCATCAGTCTTTGTCGGCAGATGTTTTGGGTACTTATATCCACACCAAAGGAGCCTATTATGAAGGTGAGGGCGAACCCTATCAATATCAGGTAGATGGAAAGACCTATTCGCTCATAGCCGAGGCTATCTATGAAAACCGGTTGAAACCCTTTACTTTTTCTGCAGGAACCAACTTGAACTGGAAATATATGGATAATCAGTATTTGGGTGATGTGGTTAGCGAGAATGGTATCCGTTCATTGGGTATTTATGGCTTTGCACAAATCAAGGGAAGTTTGGGACAATTCAAGGAAGGAACATCCCGTTTAACTTATGTGGCTGGCTTCGGGTTGAGTAATCAGTCTTATCGACAGGGAGATGAGGAATTTAGTTTTTGGCTTTGTCGTCCGAAACTCACATTGGCTTATTCCTTGACATCTTCGTTTCAGATCCGCTTGGGAAGTGAATTATCACAGCATATTTCGCAGATAGCTATGATTTCGGATACCCGTATTCGAAAGAACAGTATGGAATGGACTGTGGGTAATCCTTCGCTTAAGCCTGATAGTAGATATGAGAACTGGGTGGTATTCTCTTTCAGTAAACCAAGGATAAATACTGATTTTACCTTGAATTATCGCATCAATCGTCATTGTAATTTGGCGAAATACACCCGCACGGAAAATGATCAGTTTCTTTATACCCAGGAGAATCAGCCCCATTGTAATATGTTGTATCTTACGAATGATACCCGGTTTGACATTATCCCCGACCACCTTATATTATCTGTGAACGCAGGTATTTACCGTTTTTTCAATAAGGGCGATGAGTACAGTCATTGTTATACCGCTTATAATTATAATGGAACATTACAGGGATATTGGGGAAAATGGACAGTGATGCTGTATGCTGATAGCGGTTGGAACTTTATGGAGGGAGAGAACATCGGGCATAATCCTCCTTCATTGGCAGTCTCAGCCAGTTATCATATAGGTGATTTCGATTTTACGCTCTATATGCATAATCCGTTTATGGCTCATCCGAAATCCTATTCAGCAGAAATCGTCAACGCCTTGCTCCGTAAGCAGGTTCGTGGTTATGACAATTCGGGAGGTAATTTGCTCCGTATCGGTGTTACCTGGAATATCAATCGGGGAAAGGAATACCGTAAGATACAGCGGAATATCAACAATGAGGAGCGCGAAACGGGTATCTTGAAATAGTTGGCTTTGCTTTCTATATGGGTTGCATGGGCAACAGCCGGAATTTATTTCTTCCCTTTATTGATGATATAAATTCCGGCAGTAGCCAATGCGCCTGCTATCAGATACTTCCAGTAGAAGGTTTCGCCCAGACAGAGGCAGGAGGTGATGGCTCCTACTACGGGGATGAGCGAATTGTATATCGCTACCTTTCCTACGGGATTGCAGCTCAATAGTTTGTTGTAGAGAGCGAAACTGATGGTTGAGATGGCAATGAGCAGCAGAAGGATGGTGATGCCCCAGAGGCTGATGACTGGCAGATAGCCACCCATTAACAATGCAGGAATCACCAGCAAGGCTCCACCGATGCTCAGCGAATAACCGGTTCCTACGAAAACATCCACTCTCTTGCTCAATCCTCGGGTCAGCAGGGAAGCACTGGCTCCACACAGGGCGTTGAGGATAATCATACCATCGCCCAGGAAAGTGAAACTACCGCTTTCCTTTCCGCCAAGGTTCAAGGCAAGGATGCCCAGAAAGCCGATGATGCAGCCTAAAGCCTTTCGCCACGTCATCCTGTCGCTCTTGAAGAAGATGCAGGCAAAGATAACCACCGTGAAGACGCTCATAGAATTGAGTATCGCCGAACGTGCTCCTGCATTATGCGAGAGTCCGAAATAGAAGAAGGCATAATGAAGGGTGGTGTTGAGGAGTGCATAGAGGAGAAGAAACCAGACATTCTCTTGAACAGCTTTCTTCTTGAATCCGAATTTACGATGCGAGCTTCTGGCGATGGTCAGGATGATGATGCCGGAGATGAAGAAGCGGATGCCTGCAAAAAGCATCTTGCTTCCGGTCATGTCTGCTGTAATCTGATATTCCTCCATTCCCATTTTTATCAATGGGTAAGCCCATCCCCACGAGATAGCAGCCGTAAGGGCGAACAGGCTTACCCATACCGGGCGCTGAAATATACTGAGTGTATTTGTTTCTTTCTTTTCCATTATAATTTAATTGGTATTCCCTTGCTTCTGTGTTTGCTAAATGGCAATCTACAAGTCCCCCAGATGCCTTTCTATCGGAATTCCTCGGTTCTTGTCCTTGTCATCCTTGTTGATGTCTATCCAGTTGCGCAGGGTATCCATGGCGATGCGGGTGGCATGGCGAAGCTGATCGCCATCCTTCAGTCTGCCCACGATGATGCTGGAGAAGATGTCGCCGGTGCCCGGGAACTGAACGGGGATTTCTTCGTAGGGCAGGAGGAAATACTCTTCTGTAAGATGATTGAAACCTACCACGGCATGCTGACCCTCTACGATGCACGAGGTGATGAGCACGGAGTGGGAACCGATGGCTCTCAGTTTATCTATCAGTTCATAGGCTTCCTTCTCCGAGATTCCCTCTTCCTTGTATTCCGAATCCGTCAGCAGACAAGCCTCGGTATAGTTGGGAAAACAGAGATGCGATACGCTCAGCATCTCCTTCATGCATCTCACGGTACTCTCACTGGCTCCACCATAGAGCTTGCCGTAATCGCCCATCACGGGATCCACATAGATGTCGGTGCCCAGTGCTGCCTGTTCTCTGCAATAGCGTGCCACCAGCTTCGCCTGACGCTCCGAAGCCATGAAACCCGTGGTGATGGCATCGAAGTGAATGCCCAGTTCGTTCCACTTCTGCAAGGCTTCCTCGATATACGAAGTGCATTCCAGAATGGCGTACTTGCCGTATGGGAAGGTGTTGCTGATGAGCATGGTTGGCAGATTGAACACGTCGAGTCCCATATAAGAGAGGATAGGCATCTGAACTGCGGCAGATACCTTTCCGTAGCCACACATGTCGCTGATAATAAGGATATTACTTTTCGCTTTCATTCTTTTTTCTACTTGCTTTTCTTTCTTATCCTGATTATCTCTTAATAGCTGGCTGTACACTTGATGCCCAGTGCCTCTACACGCTCCTTGATGGCATCGAGAACTTCCTTTGGTGCCTTTTCCAGCAACTTGTCTGGTGTTTCACGGGCGATGGTATAAACCATTACCTGCTGAGGCTGGATGTCTTTCACTGCCTCCAGCCAAGGAGCTACGAAGTGTTCGCTGGTATTGTCCAAACCGTCACCTCTCAGGAACATGGTCTGGATGATGACGTGCCCCTTGAACATCTTCAGATATTTGATCACATCCTTCACGTCGTAGTTAGGCTGCTGAGGGCGGTCCAGCTTCTTGATGTAATCCATATCCACGGTATCCAGTTTCAGGATGTTGTTATCCACGAGCATCAGCGCCTCTCTCACTTCCTCCTTATATATATAGGTGGCGTTGCTGAGCACGGATACCTGTACTCCTGGGAAGTACTTCTTGCAGAGTTCCATCGTATCTTCCACGATTCCCTTGAAGTCTGGGTGCCCCGTAGGTTCACCGTTTCCTGCGAAGGTGATGTCGTCCAAAGGCTGGTTGTTGTCGTGGCGCTCTTTCAGAACCTTCTCCAATCCTTCTCTTACCTCCTCGCGGGTAGGGCGCTTCTTCTTAGGACGGAAGTCGGCGTTGAATCCGCATTCGCAATAAACGCAGTCGAATGAGCAGACCTTGCCATCAGATGGCATGAGGTTGATGCCCAGTGAAACTCCCAGACGACGGGAGTTTACCGGACCGAATATCGGTGATGGATAAATAATCGTTGACATAATCTTATTCTCCTTTATCTAATCTATTCTTTATTTTATCTTGGTAATACCTATTTTATACCAATCTTATTTACTTGTTTGTAATTTGGTGGGCAAAAGTACTAAAAAATGTTGGAATGAACAAATAAATCAACTGAAAATCGATTTATCCTTACCATTTGTCTTCTATCTCCGATAGATTGTGTACTTTTGCATTCCAATCCGGGGAGAATCTTGGTGATTTCGATTCGGATTTAAAGAAAAAAACAAAAAAGTTGATGTTTTGCTTAGTTTTTCGCTTGGCTCAACTGTATATATAGTATATGAACAGAAAAAAGGACATAGAACAGTTATTCCGTCAGCATTATGCGAAGATGTACAATCTGGCCAGATGCATTCTTTCGGATGATGACGAGAGCAAGGATGCGGTGAGCGAAGTATTCGCCCAGATTCTTGCTGATGATGTGGTTCTGGTGCCTGGGAGTGAGGAAGGTTACTTGATGCGGAGCGTACGCAACCGCTGTCTCAACCTGATAGCTCATAAGAGCGTGAAGGAAAGGGTGGCGAAGCTGCTGCTGGATGATACCGATGTGATTCTCTCAGAAGAGACCGATGAACGGCTCGACCGGCTGATGCTTCTCATCGAAGACCTGGAACCGCCTATCCGGCAACTCATTTTCCGTCTGCGCTATCTTCAGGAGAAATCTTATCAGGAGGTGGCTGATGAAGTGGGAGTGAGCAAGGTGACGGTATTCAACCATCTCTCGAAGGCGATGGACTGGATTAAGAAACAATTTAAATGAGCAAGACAATGACAAACATGAGTAAAGAAGAAAAGCGGATGATGCTCTTTGACATGCAGGAGCATCCCGAGAAATATACCGACGAGCAGGTGGAGCGCCTACTTGACGATGAGGAAGTGAAGGAGTTCTTCCATGAACTGGCGATGGCGAGAATGGCTGGCAAGAAAGCCAATCCGAAGGAGGTGGATGTGGATGGGGCTTGGAAGGAATTTGTTCAGGCACATCACGAGGATAAGATGGCGATAGATGCCGGCAAATCAAAGAGCGTTTATCGCAACCGGATGAAGATTGCTGCATCCATCGTTGGCATCATCTTCCTTTCGGGTGTAGCCTTGGCTGCGATTCACAATGGCTGGTTGGGATTCCCGGCTTCTGATCAGGCAGCGGATAACAAGGCTGCTACAGAACAGCTGGCAACAACCCAGGCGCTGACGAATGACAGTCTTCGTGCAGCAACAGCAGAGAAGAAGGATTCTCTTGATATGAAACCCGAGGTGTTTGATGATGCTGAATTGGGAACCATCCTGGCTCAGCTATCCGGTTTCTATCATGTCAAGGTGGAGTATGTGGATGCCGGTGCCCAGCACATCCGTCTCTTCTTCAACTGGAACAAGACGAAGACATTGGAGCAGAACCTGGAGATTTTGAATGCTTTCGACCGCATACAGATAGAGTATATTGACGGAACATTAATGGTGAAATAAGATAGGAGGATATGTTTATGAGAGATTTTTGGAAACCAATGCCCGTTAGCGGCAAGCTTATCAGAGAGCTTCTTCTTCTCTTCCTGCTGTTTGGAGTTCAGCAGTCTTTTGCCCAGCGCATCACCCGACAATATAATAATGTGTCGTTCTCTGCGGCGTTGAAGGATTTGAACGCCCGCCAGCATAAGTACACCATCAACTTCGTGTATGATGAGCTGGAGGATTTCAGGGTAACCAAGAGCATCAGAAACCAGAGTGTTCCCGATGCCATCATGCAGCTGATTGGATTCTATCCCATCAGAATGACGCAGGTGGAGGATAATATCATGGTGGAGTGTACTCAGAAGACACCCCTTCGTTATAAGGGACGTATTATAGATGAGAGTGGCAATGCTGCCGAATATGCAAATATAACCTTGTTGTCGCCCATTGATTCCACAATAGTAGGGCATGGTGTGAGTAATGAGAATGGAAGTTTTGTCATTCCTTGTAATTCCCGGAAGGTGTTAGCCCGCATCACATACGTTGGTTATAAGACAATCAGCCGTATATACAGCAATCCGGAAATGGGAATCATCAAATTGCAGCCCGAAACGATGATTATCAAGGGAGTTGTCGTGAAGGGTGAAAGACCTCAGTATAAAATGTCGCCTGGAGGAGTGGAGGTTGCCGTAGAGCATACCTTGCTTTCTAAGATGGCAAACACTTTTGATGTCCTGAACCTGTTGCCACGTGTCTCTGTTGATGGACAAAAGATATCCGTGTTTGGAAAAGGCACACCGATTGTCTATATCAACAACAAGCGAGTGAATGACAATAATGAGATTGTAAACATCACTCCCGACAATATCAAGTCGATTTCCGTGATTACAAGTCCAGGTTCAGAATATGATGCCGAGGTGGAGTCGGTAATTCGTATCCGTACCAAAGAGCGCCGTGCCAATGGGTTCAGTTTACGCGCGGATGCTTTGGGTAAATACAACAAATGGATATCTGATTACGAGCTTATCAACGCCCGGTATCAGACCAGGAAATTCGAGATAGCCAATAGCTTATGGACGAGGGACTATCATGTTGGTGAGGATAATCATCTGAACACCGATATCAATTTGCCCGACAAACATTATCACAACGACCAGCATTTTAATTTGGATACCAACAACCGCTTCTTGTCGGAATATCTCTCAGCCGACTGTTCGCTCAACGACAGCAACTCTATCGGTGGCTCTTATCGATACTATGGCATGTTGAATGGCAGGACGAATAGTGCTAGCCAACAGGATGTATTTCTGAATGGTGTGGCACAGGGTAGCATTGAGCAGAATAAGGTTGCAAAGCCTCACCTTGGTTCACATGAGGCAGAAATTTATTATGTGGGAAAGATAGGACAGGTAGGTATCGATTTCAATGCCACATACTATACGGTCAATAACAGACGTAGTGACGAGAGTATTGAAAGCAGCAAGGAGTTGGGCAATCAGGAGGTACACTCAAGCAATCGTCAGAATAGCGATATGTGGGCAGGCAAGTTGGTTGTGAATATTCCTTTGTGGAAAGGAAATATGTCTGTAGGAACAGAGCTGTCGAAGACCGACTCTCATGGAACGTTCCTGAATGAAGAGCAGTTGGTGCCATCTACAGAGACGGATATCCATGAAAGAAATGTTGCTGGCTTTGCACAATATGGACTGTCCCTCAGCAAGTGGACCATTGGTCTTGGTGTGCGTTACGAGAATATCATTCGCGACTATTTCTCTGGTGGAGTCAAGCAGGATGATGTGAGCAGAAGATACAGCAACTTCTTTCCTAATCTCAGCGTTTCATGGAACAAAGGTAACTGGAATTGGCAGTTGAATGTCAACGAGAAAATAAATCGTCCAAGTTATCGACAGTTAGGCAACTTTATGCAGTTTGACAACCGTTTCCTTTATGAAGGCGGAAATCCTACCTTGCAACCAGAGAAGGTGTTCAATGTTGAGACAATGATGACATATAGGTGGCTGAATGTTTCCGCAGGTTATAAATATCTGAAGGATGTGATAGAGTGGACCAAGTATATCTATCCTGGAAAGGAATTTGCTTATAGTACGTCGTTGAATTTCGACCATAAGCAGCTGCTTTATGCTTCTGTCAATGTTTCGCCAAAGCTTGGCATCTTCCGTCCTACGTGGGGATTCTATTATAAACAGCAGTTCTTCGATACCAGGAAGTATGGTGCCAGCAAGGCATTAAGCAGACCTTTGCTGTTGTGCTTGCTCGACAATAATTTCGCTCTTTCAGAAACCATGAACGCGGCTATCAGCCTGAATGCAGCAACCCCCAATGCAGATGGATTTCTTATGATGAAGAGTAATTACAGCGTCGATCTGCGGTTCGACAAGTCGTTTGCCAATCGCACATGGATCATTTATCTTTCTGCAAATGACATCTTCAAGACTACAAAGGAACGTTGGACGATGTACGGACAGGGTTCGGGTACCATGAAAGACTGCTACAACTATACTCGTAGCATCTCTTTGCAGGTTACGTATAATTTCAATGCCAAGCGCAGTAAGTATAAGGGTACGGGTGCTGGTAATGAAGAAAAGAGCCGCTTGTAGTTTTTGTTAGAAAGAAACTCTTTTAATAAACAATGAATATATGACAATCGGTCAAGCGAAGGCAAAACCTTATTGGTTTGCTCTTTGCTTGACCGATGTTTTTTACTTCTCTTCTGTTAGATACTCCTTTATTTGTTGTGCTCTAAGCGGTTTTTATCTCTACTTCGTTCTCTCATATACTAAGATTTTATCACGTTCTACTGATTCCTGTGCAAAAGGGAGTAAGGTTCCTTCTGATACCAAATCAACTTTTCTACCTAAGAGTTCTTCCAAATCACTCCACATGCCGAAGAATTTTAAATCAATTTTATTCGAAAGAGCAAGCTTTTATCTAGTTTTTTATTACCTTTGCATCGGTTTTTCCAAAAAAAATAGAAGATTTCTTCATTTTAGGGGTAATTGATTTCAGGAAAGCTTGTATATAAGAGTAGAAACAAGAAGAAAATGACGTGATGACAGAAGAAAATGAACAGCGGATGGAACGGCTGTTCCACGACCATTACGAGCAGATGTATCGCTTCGCCTTTGCCTTGCTCCATGATAATGAGGAGGCGAGGGATGTGGTGAGCGATGTGTTCTCCAGATTGTGGGATAAACAGCTGGTTCCAGACCGGGCTTACCTGATGCGGAGCGTGAAGAATGCCTGCATCAATCTTATAGCCAGAAAGAAAAGAGATGAACGACTGAAACGGCTTCTTCCTCTCTCGGAAGAGAAATTGACGGAGGAAGAACCTTCTCGTCTGGAAGAGCGATGGCAGGCTGCGGTGGATTGCATTGACCATGACCTGACCGACCAGACTTCTTCCGTCATCCGATTGTGCTATCGGGAAGGAATGTCGTATAAGGATACGGCGGAGGAGCTGGGCATCAGCGTCTCGGCAGTGAACAAGCATATAGTGAAAGGTTTGCGAACGCTCAGAGAAAAGTTGAAAGGAAAATAGCATAACCATGATTCTATTGTCTGAAGACGTCCTTACAATGGAACCCTAAAATGAAGAAAGGAAAAGAAAATGAAACATGAATTATCTGACATAAATCCTCAGAAAATGGATTCTCAGAAATGGGATATGCTCCTCAATCTCCTGGAGCATCCCGAAAAGTATTCCGAAACCCAAAAGGATGAACTTCTGGGCGATAAGGAAGTGAACGAACTCTATTTGCAGCTGGTAGAGACCCGACAGTCTCTGGATTTCGGCAAGTCGAAGGAAGAGATGAAGATGCCTTCGATTGATGCAGAATGGGAGAAGCTGAAAGACGAGATGAAACTGAAAGAAAAGCAGCAGAAAGAAGAGATGAGTCAGAATGCAGAAACCCAGCAAACTGCCAAGCTTTTTTCTCTCTGGAGTCCGATGAGAAAGGTGGCTGCCGTTGCAGCCGTCCTTGTTGTCTCCGGCATCACCTTTGCAGCCATTCATCTGGTAACCCGTTCTCATCAGCCATCAGATAACAGCAATACTGAACTCGTGGCATCCCAAAAGGATTCTATCCAGCAGGTTTCTGCTCCTCAGAAATCCAACATAGAAGAAAAGACAGATTCTGCAAGTCTTGCTCAGCTCCCATTGGTTTACGAAAACGCTGAGCTTCAGAATATCCTTACTCCTATTGCCGGGCATTTCCATCTCCAGGTAACTTATCAGAACGAGTCGGCTCGCCATATCCGTCTCTTCCTGCAACTGGAGAAGAACATGAGTCTGGATGATATCATCGAACTGTTGAATCATTTCGAGAAAGTGAATATTCGTCATGAAGGTCAAACTTTAATCGTGGAATAAGATGAAAAGATTAAGATATATCATGCTGCTGGCAGGTCTGATGAGCCTTTCTCTTCAGACCATCTATGCCCAACGCATCACCCGCAGCTTCCGCAACACTTCTATGTCAGAAGCACTCACCATCCTTGCCAAGAGCACCAAGGATTATCGTATCAACTTTATGTATGATGAACTGGAAGATTTCACGGTTACCACAAGTATCGTGAAGCGAACAGCTCCGGATGCCATCCGCCAGATCATGGGCTTCTATCCGATGAAGATGACGATAGATGGCGAAAACATCTTTGTGGAGTGTACGCAGAAGACTCCCACCAAGATGATAGGTCGCATTGTAGATGCGCATCATCGCCCTGTAGATTTCGCCAATGTAGCCCTGCTGAATGTTCGTGATTCTTCATTGATAAATGGCGGTGTGACGAATGAGAACGGCCAGTTCGTGATTCCCTGCGGAGCCAGAAAGGCGATAGTAAGAGTTACTTGCGTGGGCTATATTACGACAAGCAATACATATAATACAGGTAAGATTGGTTCAATTACTCTGAAGGAGGCAACGATGAACCTGCAGAAGGTGATAGTAAAGGCGGTTCGCCCCAAGACAAAACTGACTCGCGAGGGATTCCAGACCCAGGTGCAGGGTACGATTCTGAGTGATGCAGGTATGGTTGCCGACTTGTTGAAGCAGGTTCCAAGAGTGCGTGTGGATAAGGATGGAAACTGTTCGGTGTTTGGAAAAGGCACACCGGAGATTTATGTCAATGGCAGAAAGCTGACCGACAAAAATGAATTGCAAACTATATCTTCAAAGGATGTGAAGAACGTGACGGTTATCACGACTCCTGGTGCGCAGTATGATGCCCAGGTCAATTCGGTGATTCGTATTACTACGGTCAAGAAGCAAGGTTATGGATGGAGTGGTAATTTCCAGGCAAAATATGGTTTTGCCATGAAGAATGCCTGGCAAGAGCAGGCTAATCTCAATTACCGTGTGGGTGGACTGGATGTATTCGGTGGATTGATGTGGTCAGATTCGTATTTCTATGATAAGTTGGGATTGGATGAATATATCAATGGAAATCAGCATCAGATATATCAAAAATCAGTAGGGCGCATAGATGCTAGAAATTATGGACCTGATGCCAATCTGGGTTTCAATTATGAATTCAACGAAAATCATACCATCGGTCTGAAATATAAGTTTGGTTCTGGCTATACCAAGTATTTTGCTGTTAGGCAGAACTATTCTATCTTTCAGGATGGAGTTCACCAGGGAGATGTAAATTATCTCAACGATGAGTCAGATTCCAAGCAGACTCCTTTTCATCAGGCTGACTTTTATTATAATGGTAAGATAGGCAAGTGGAGTATAGACCTGAATGCATCTGCTATGTGGCGGACGAAAGACCAGATACAGAAAGCCACCGAAACCAGTTCTGAGTTGGGCGACCAGATTGTATGTTCAGATAGTCATACCAAAGGAAAGTTGCTTGCTGGTAAATTGGTTGTTTCTTATCCTTTGACCGACCAGTTGAACATAGACTTTGGTTCGGAATACACAAATTCTGATAGTCATACCAACAACCAGAACGAGGGTGGTGTGGCTGCATCCAATGATTCCAGAATCAAGGAACAGAACATAGCCGCTTTTGCTGAGGCTGCATGGTCGTTGGGAGATTATTCCCTGAATGCCGGTGTGAGATATGAGCATGTGAAATCAGACTATTATGCCGAGGGAGTGCTCAACCCGGATATGAGCAGAAAGTATGATAATGTATTTCCTAATGTATCCTTGGGATATGACAAGGGCAAGTGGCATTCTTCGTTGAGTTTTACGGCGAAGACCTATCGACCAAGTTACTTCCGTCTTTCCGGTTATACCCGATATACGAGTCGTCATTCCTATGAAAGCGGCAATCCGAACTTGCGACCAACGGATGCCTATCATCTGGAATGGGATGCGCAATATTCCTGGCTGAGTTTCTCTGCTGAATATATCCACAACAAGAATGCCTCGGTATATATGATGAAGCCATTCCAGGGCAATAAGGATATAGCCCTGTCATATTATGAGAATGTTGATAAGATTCAGAACCTCAAGTTTTATCTTGAAGCTACTCCGGTGATAGGCTTATGGCATCTTGACTATACGGTAGGTCTGGTCAATCAGTTCTTTGATGCCAGCAAATACGTCAGCGACTATAATGCCAACCGTCCTTCTCTCTATCTGGATTTGGAGAATACCTGGGTATTGCCACATCATTGGAAGGCTAGATTGGAATACGCTTACCAGTCGCGTAATTATAGCGAATTGGGTGTCAACTATGCATGGAATTCCCTGGATGCGTCTATTTCCAAGTCGTTCCTGAACAACCGACTGGTTGTAAGATTGGAAGCAGAGGATTTGCTTCATGGTCAGAATGAGAGTTGGAAATATAATAATTCGTATGCGCACTTCACCAGAACCGGTATAGATAATACCCGCATGTTCTTGGTCAATGTAACTTATAACTTCAATGCCACCAAGAGCAAGTATAAGGGTACGGGTGCTGGTAATGCAGAAAAGAGCAGATTATAGTTTCAATTTAACAGGATTTTTTCCTCTGTTTCTTTGCCATCTCCATCTTTTTCCTTAATTTTGCAGCGGAAACTCTATAATAGATATTTGTAATGGCAATAAGAATGAAGATGAAACAGAAAAAGATAGGTATCGCTTCGGCTCTGGGCCTGGTGGTGCTCGTGATGCTGGGACTGTATGGTGCCAGCAACTATATGCTCAATTATTCGCTCAACTATCCGAAGGAGGAGAGAATGACGGCTGAGCATTGGAAGAACAGAATGAAAAACGAGTGCCCCTGGATGATTGGCTGGATGGACTCTGTGTATCAGCACCATTGCGTGAAGGATACCTTTGTCACGATGCCGTCGGGCTACAAGGCACATGCCATCTATCTCTATGCACCGAAGACTACGGAAAAGACAGCCGTGGTGGTGCATGGCTATCAGGTGCGCTCCGAGGGAATGCTGCACATCGCCTATCTCTATAATCACGATATGGGGTATAATGTGCTCCTGCCAGATCTGTATGGACATGGAGAGAGCGAGGGCGATCATATCCAGATGGGATGGAAGGATAGATGGGATGTGATCAGATGGTCGGAAATCGCCAATGAGATTTTTAAAGTGAAGAGTGAAGAACAAAGAGTGAAAAATGAAGAACGAAGAGTGATGAATACCCTTCAGGTGATTCATGGTATTTCGATGGGTGCGGCAACCACGATGGCAGTATCGGGAGAGAAGACTCCCGATTACGTGAAGTGCTTTGTGGAGGATTGCGGCTATACCAGCGTGTGGGATGAGTTTTCCGCTCAGCTCAAAGACCAGTTTGGCTTGCCTGCCTTCCCGCTGATGAATACCACTTCTGCCCTTTGCCAGTATCGCTACGGCTGGTCGTTTGCCGAGGCGCAGCAGATAGAGCAGGTTCGCAAGAGCACCAAACCGATGCTCTTTATCCATGGCGATAAGGATGCCTTCGTGCCCTACGCCATGCTGCATCCCCTTTACGAGGCAAAGACGAAGGGCAGAAAAGCTATCTTCATCGCCAAAGGCTCCGTTCATGCTATGGCATATCGCGACCATCACGAGGAATACACCCGCATCGTGAAAGACTTTGTATCGAAAGAGGAATAGGCTATTCTCCGATATGTTGTCCCACCACATATCCCGTGGTCCAGGCTGCCTGCAGATTGAAGCCGCCGGTGATGGCATCAATGTCGAGCACTTCGCCGCAAAGAATCCTGCGGCACCCCCACCAATAATTGCAATATGTAGTGATTGTGGCATATCGTATTTTGGTTGATTAGGGTGCAAAGGTACTGCTTTTCTTTGATAAAAGAAAAAAAGTTCTCCTTTTTCTTTTGCAGATACGATAGATTTTTGTAACTTTGCGCAAAAATCATAGTATATCAAGTATCAAATAGATTTATGGCAAAAAGAGAATATGTTGAGGCCAACAAGCGTTGGCTGGAGGAAAAGGCAAAGGAGGAGGGCGTTATGGCGCTGCCTCGTGGTATATATTATAAGGTGTTGAAGCAGGGAGACCCGAAGGGAGCACAGCCTAGCCGACGCAGCATCGTGACGGCTCATTATACCGGTTGGACCATCAATGGCAAGAAGTTTGATTCCAGCCGTGGCGGCACGCCATTCGCCATGCGGTTGAGCGACTTGATTGATGGCTGGATTGTTGCCATGCAGCAGATGCACGTGGGCGACCAGTGGGAACTTTACATCCCAGCCGAAATGGGCTACGGCAAGTTCTCGCAGCCGGGCATCCCAGGTGGTTCTACCCTGATATTCGAAGTAGAACTGCTGGGTGTGGGATAACCCGGATACTTGAAATTATAATGATCATTAAGACAAGAGAGTCTTGTCCGGCTATAGTCGGTTCAATTCATCTTCCGCACTGTTCATGCCGTTGTATCTTCCCTTGCGCTTGTTGAATTTCCAGGTTACGGTCAACTTGTAGCTCCATAGCTTGTAATCCTCAGTCTGGGAGAAGTCAACGGCATGCTCGTGGGTTCGCTCCTTGAAGAGCTGCTGATGGAAGAGGTCGTTGGCACTGAAGGCAACCTGTAATCTGCCGTCCATCCACGATTTGTTGGCACCAAGACTCCAGTTCTGAGTGGGGCTGAACTTCGTTTTGCCTACTTGTCCTCCGTTGTCAAAACTGTAGGAGAGTGACAGCTGATAGTCGTTTGGTAGCGTGAAGTAATTGTCAAACGATGCATTCCAAGTTGCTCCGTTGTAACTGATTAGCTCTCCATGATCATTTACGGAGAAGCGCTGGTAAGTGATGCTTGCATTGACATTCGGACGCCAGCAGCCGAAGACGTGACCCCAGTTGAGATAGGCCATGTATTTCTGCATCTTGTTGAAGTTCATGAATGTACTCACGTATCTCACGGGCTTGTCCTCCGGCACTTCATGAATGTACATGATGGAGTGGTCGGTACGGGTGTATCTCAGCATTCCCATGAAATCTTTCCACTGCACGGAGTAGGTCAGACGATAGGTGTTGACAGGCTGCAGCTTCGGATTGCTGATCTGATACTGAAAGCGCGAGATATAGTAGATGTTCCCACTGAGCTGACTGAAAGAAGGTCGGGCGGTGGTAGTTCGGAAGCTGAGCGAGTGATGCCACGATGGTTCGTTGAGAGAGATACCGAACGATGGAAACCATTGGTCGTAATGACGCTCCATATTGTCGGGAGATTCCTCCGACAGATTGGTGTATCGGGATGTGAGATGCTCGTATCGGATGCCTGCCCACCAGCTCCATCTGCCAGCTTCACCCTGATATTGCAGGTAAGCTGCCGTCTTGGTATCGTGGTTTTTGTATTCCGTAGTTCCAAGCATATCGGCAGAACTTTCGGTTCTACCCTTGCCTTCCATCAGGCTCCATTCGCCACCATAGTTGATGGAATGTTTGTCTGAGAAGAGTTGCTTGACTTCGATTCTTCCACTATAGATATCGTAGTTGGAATTAGAGCGGTTGAGGGTTTCCTGCATCTCGCTACCTTCTTTCTCCGTGATAGGCTGTCTGTCAGAATCCTTGTTCCTTGCATAGTCCAGATAAATCTGTGATGAGAGATGTTTCGACCATTTAGCCAGATGGAAGAGATTGAAGTGGTGGCTGCGCTGGTGTCCCCATTGCTGGCTCTCCGCATCAAAATACTTCATTTCGCCATCCGCATCAGAAAGCTTCATCTCTCTATTTGTATCTTCTCCTGCTGGGTTAGGATAGCGATAGTACTGCTGCTGTTTCTCGCTTCTGCCGCCATTCAGCCAAAGCCCTTCCCATTGTATTCCCACTTCGTGCTG
>OLQP01000319.1_pt1 | contig 45085 bp, 40 predicted proteins | sample 1643181 | NCBI WGS metagenome assembly OLQP01 (sample SAMEA3136710, study PRJEB25190) | human gut metagenome | biome: human gut; feature: human-associated habitat; material: faeces | place: Austria | collected 2013 | reverse complement strand
CAGCTATTTGGTTATGAGCAAGTAGCGAAGCGGATTGCGAATATCCACTTGACTGCAGACTGCTTTTATTAGATTATTCTTTATGTGTGCTGAAGAATTGTTTCTGGCGGATATAGTAATAAATAATAAACAGGATAGATGTGACACCCCAGGAGATCGGATAACACATCAGAATAATTTGGATTCCTGAAAAATGCGGGACAACGAAGAAAATCCATAAAATACGAAGTACGCAGACACCGCCACAGGTCATCAGCATGGGAATCATAACATCTCCAATACCACGGAGGGCACTTGAGAAGATTTCAATAAAGATAAATAAAACATAGCTTGGTGCAAGCAAGGAAATAATTTCCATTCCGACTTTGATAACGCCGGCATCCTGCGTAAAGAGCCGGAAGAGATAGTTTCCAAAGAAAATCAAAATCAGGCTTACAAGCAGAGAGGCAGCAAGGTCCATCAAAAGACAGACAGTTACGCTTCGTTTCATCCTTGAATATTTTCCGGCACCATAGTTTTGTCCGACAAACGTTGCAATCGAAACCGAAAATGCACCGGAAATCATCCAGTAAAAGGCGTCCATTTTTCCGAATGCAGTATAGGCTGCCATTGCATCTGTTCCCAGATGATTTAAAGAGGACTGAATAATGATATTGGCAATATTGTACATCATAGATTGAAAGCCTGCCGGAAGTCCGATTGTAAGAATAGAGAAAAGCAAAAATCGGTGCAGGCGGATTTTTTTCGGTTCAAGCTGATACATTTCTTCTGGTTTCATCAAAGCACGAATTACCAAAATGGCACTGACAGCCTGAGAAAATAAGGTTGCAAGGGCAGCACCGGTAATGCCAAGATTAAATCCGACGACCAGAAAAATATCCAAAAATACATTAATAAAGCAGCAGACAATCAGATAATAAAGCGGTCGTTTGGAGTCACCCATGGCACGCAGAATGGCCGAACCAATATTGTAGACAAAGACAAAGAAAATTCCGGCAAAATAAATACGCAGATAAATGACAGAACCGGTCATTACATTTGACGGAGTATTCATAAACCGGAGCATAGCGGGAGCAAGTAAAATTCCAAATACGGTAATTATGATGCTTCCGATAATGGCAAGGGCTGAAGCTGTATGCAGTGCCAGATTTAATTCTTTTTTATTCTTTGCGCCATAGTAGCGTGCAATGATGACGGTTGCACCGGAAGAAAGCCCGACAAAGAATCCGACAACGAGATTGATTAGCTGTCCGGAAGAGCCACCAACACAGGCAAGCGCTTCTTTTCCGACGAAGCGTCCGACAATAATGGCATCGGCAGTATTGTAAAGCTGTTGAAATAATGTTCCGAGCATAATCGGAAAAAAGAAAAGCAGAAGCTGTTTCCAGATAACACCCTCCGTAATTTGATTGACAGCAGAAGTTTTTTGTTTCATGACTACACCCCCTGGTTAAAAAAATAAATCAATCTGCTACTTACATATATAGCATACAATTTCACGAAAGTCGATATCATGTTTTACAAATTTTTGGCGAAAATGTGGTATAATGGACACAAGAATTTTTTTGAAAGGTGATGTTAAGTATGGAGGTAAAATTACGAGTAGCAGACCCGGCCGGAAATATCACAATTTTTGTTACCAGTCCGGTGGAAAGAAATTTATATGCAAAGGTTGCAAATGAACTGTTAGCAATCAAAGAGTTTCGTGGAGAACAGGTTGGTTTCATTGAAAGACATGAAGATGGAAGCAGTCACATGGAAATGATGGGTGGAGAATTTTGTGGAAATGCAACCAGAAGTTTTGGCTATCTGCTTGGAAAGGAGCAGGAGTCAAAGGACGCCTACAAAAAGACGGTAACTGTAGATGTCAGCGGTTCTTCTGAAAAACTTGACGTGGAAGTAGATTATGAGGCAGGAACAAGTAAAACCATGATGCCGCTTCCTGAAAAAATAGAAGAAGTGGAAACTGCTCAGTACGGAAGCTATCCAATGGTTGTCTTTGACGGAATTAATCATGTAATTGTAAAAGGTCCAAGAAGAGAAGATGCGTTTGTACAGGCGGTGCTTGAAGCTGCAATGGCAAAACATAAATGTGATGCGTGTGGAATTATGTTCTTAGAGCCAAGTGCAGATGGAATGGAAAAACGTTACCGGATGACACCGGTTGTCTATGTAGAAGAAACAGGTTCTCTTGTATGGGAAAGCAGTTGTGGAAGCGGAAGTATGGCAACGGCGGTTTATTTAAGCAAACAGAAGAATGATGGAAAATATGTTTATATTTTAAAACAGCCAGGGGGAATTATTGAAGCAACGGTCGTAAAGGAAAATGGAAAAACAGTAGAATGTAAAATGGGCGGACCGGTTTCTGTTTCATTAGAAAAAACAGTTGAGGTTAAGGTCTGATCGATGAAGCGGTATCGTCTGTGTAATCCGTTTCCATCAATTGAAAAAGAAGGCAGTCTTTCTTATGGGGGAAATCAGAATTGGAGCAGTTCTAAGACCATTCGCAAATGCGGATGCGGAGTGATTGCAGGAACGGATTTATTGTTGTACCTTGATTTAAATAAACAAAGATGCAGAACAAAGTTTTTTGAAGAAGTGCAGGATTCAAACGGAATTATCGAACGGGAACAGTACTTAAAGTATGTTCATAAAATGAGACGAGATTATCTTCCGCTGATTCCACACTTTGGTATGCCGGGATGGGTGCTGGTAGTGGGCTTAAATGCTTATCTGGCAAAATATCACACCGGCTTGACTGCAAGTTGGGGATTTGGACGCAAAAAGTTATGGAACCGCATGAGTGCCATGCTGTCCCATGATATTCCGGTTATTTTATCTATTGGTCCGAATCTGCCATTTTTCCGGAAAAAAGAAAAACTGAATCTGTATCAGAAAAACAGTATGGGAAGCTATCTTTCCTCGAATAAGGTATCTGCGCATTTTGTGACAGTCACAGAGATGGACGAAGAATGGATGCGGGTTTCTTCGTGGGGAAAAGAGTACTATATCAATAAAAAAGAGTATATCGGCTATATGACAAAGTATAGCAATGCATTATTTTGCAATGTGTGTTACATACGAAAGCGGAAATAGCTGAAAAAATTCAAAAATCTAAAAAAATTATACATTGCATTTTTCTTGATTTTGGTATATCATCCTAATCATAACAATCGACAAAAAATTAACGAGCATAAGAAAAGCGGAGGAGTATACCATGAAAGAGCAAATCATATCCTTTAAGACAGTAGAAGAAATTAAAGAATTTGTAGGAGCAGCCTGTAATTGCCCGTTTGATATCGACGTGGTAAGCGGAAGAATTACAATTGATGCAAAGTCAATTCTCGGAATGTTAAGTGTGAACTGGCAGGAAGAACTTTGTGTCATCTATGAAGCACAGAATGAAAAATTTGATACTGTTGTGCAGAAATATGCGGTTGGATAATGCATCTGCTACCTTTACAAAATCAGAAAAATGTGTTAGTCTCTAAAAAGATGACAAACACGATGACGGAGAGAGTACGCATTGCTTTTCTTTTACAGAGAAATTCCGGTGGCTGAGAGGAATGAAGAAAACTTTGGGGAAGATGGCTCCTGAGAGGTGCACCGAACCTGTAATTTAGTAAAATCAGGTAAGGCTGCAACAGGTTCCGCCTGTTATAGCGGAAGAGGTGTGAAAGCACCCATTAAGGTCTTGGCTGTGAGGCTAAGATAAAAAGAAGTGGTAACACGGGTATATAGCTCGTCTTCTTTCATTCTGAAATCAATCAGGATGAAGAAGATGAGCTTTTTTGGTTTGTCAAAAAAAATTGATTCAAAGAAACCCGTTAAACAAAAATGTACGCTCGGAATCTTTCTGTGTTTGATTCTGTGAGTACATAGAAAAAAGTAAAGGAGAAAAAATCATGGATAAGAAAAAATATTATATTACCACAGCGATTGCCTATACTTCCGGCAAACCGCATATTGGAAATACTTATGAAGCAGTACTTGCAGACAGTATTGCAAGATTTAAAAGACAGCAGGGATACGATGTATTCTTCCAGACCGGTACAGATGAACATGGACAGAAAATTGAGTTAAAAGCAGAAGAGGCAGGTGTAACCTGTAAAGAATTTGTTGATAAAGTATCTGGCGAAATCAAAAATATCTGGGATTTAATGAATACTTCTTATGATAAATTTATCCGTACAACAGATGCTGACCATGAAAAACAGGTTCAGAAAATCTTTAAGAAACTGTACGACCAGGGAGATATCTATAAAGGATACTATGAAGGAATGTACTGTACTCCTTGTGAATCTTTCTTTACCGAATCCCAGTTAGTCGATGGAAAATGTCCGGACTGCGGACGTCCGGTTACACCGGCAAAAGAAGAAGCGTATTTCTTTAAAATGAGCAAATATGCACCAAGACTGATTGAATACATCAACGAGCATCCGGAATTTATTCAGCCGGTTTCCAGAAAAAATGAAATGATGAACAACTTCCTGCTTCCGGGACTTCAGGATCTCTGTGTTTCCAGAACTTCTTTCAAATGGGGAATTCCGGTTGATTTTGACCCGAAACATGTTGTTTATGTATGGTTAGATGCGTTGACCAACTATATCACAGGAATTGGTTATGACTGCGATGGAAACAGCACAGAGCAGTTTAAGAAAGACTGGCCGGCAGATTTACATCTGATTGGAAAAGATATCATCCGTTTCCATACCATTTACTGGCCGATTTTCTTAATGGCACTTGATTTACCACTTCCAAAACAGGTATTTGGACATCCGTGGCTGCTTCAGGGCGATGGAAAAATGAGTAAATCCAAAGGAAATGTTATTTATGCAGACCAGTTAGTTGATTTCTTTGGAGTAGATGCCGTTCGTTATTTTGTACTGCACGAAATGCCATTTGAAAACGATGGTGTGATTACATGGGAATTAATGGTAGAACGTTTAAATTCTGAACTGGCAAATACCCTTGGAAACCTCGTAAATCGTACGATTTCCATGTCCAATAAATATTTTGGCGGAGAAGTAAGAAGTACAGGAGTGACCGAACCGGTTGATGAAGAATTAAAATCAGTTGTACTTGGAACCAAGAAAAAAGTTGCAGATAAAATGGAAGAGCTGCGTGTCGCAGATGCAATCACAGAAATCTTTACTCTGTTTAAACGTTGCAATAAATATATTGATGAGACAATGCCATGGGCACTTGCAAAAGAAGAAGATAAAAAAGACCGTCTTGCAGAAGTACTCTACAATCTGGTAGAAGGTATCTGCATCGGGGCTTCTTTACTCGAATCCTTTATGCCGGAAACAACAGAAAAGATTTTAGCTCAGTTAAATGCACCGAAGAGAACTTATGAAGAACTTGATACATTTGGTTTATATCCGGCTGGAAACAAAGTAACAGAAAAACCGGAAATTCTCTTTGCTCGTCTTGATATCAAAGAAGTGATGGAAAAAGTAGAGGCAATGAAGAAAGAAGAAGCCGAGAAAGCCGGAACAGCAGAAGAAAAGAAAGAAGAACCGGTAATTGAAATCGAAGCAAAACCGGAAATTACATTTGATGATTTTATGAAAATGCAGTTTCAGGTAGGTGAAATTATTGCCTGTGAAGAAGTGAAAAAATCCAAGAAACTGCTTTGCTCTCAGGTGAAAATCGGAAATCAGGTAAAACAGATTGTATCTGGAATCAAGTCCAATTACAAACCAGAGGATATGGTTGGAAAGAAAGTAATGGTATTGGTAAACTTAAAACCGGCAAAACTTGCAGGTGTACTTTCTGAAGGTATGCTGTTATGCGCAGAGGATGAAAATGGTAAATTGGCATTAATGACACCAGATAAAGAGATGCCGGCAGGTGCAGAAATCTGCTAAAATAAGAGAAAACTTTCTGATATGTAAATTACAACAGACCTCCATAGGTAAGATGAAAATCGGACTATGGGGGTCCTTTTCCTAAAAAGGAGAAAGAAATGATATTTGAAACACATGCACACTATGATGACGAGGCGTTTGATGGGGACAGAGACAGCCTGATTTGGGCGATGCATGAACATGGAATTGATACCATTATTAATGTGGGGGCAAGCCTTAAAGGGGTAAGAGAAACGGTAACCTTGATGGAACGCTATCCATTTGTCTATGGCGCAATCGGTGTTCATCCGGATGAAGTCGGAGATTTGGATGAAGAAAAAATCGCATGGATGCGTAAGCTTTGTGAAAAAGAAAAGACAGTTGCCGTCGGTGAAATCGGCCTGGATTACTACTGGGATAAAGAGAGCCATGAAATTCAGAAGAAATGGTTCGTGCGTCAGATGGATTTAGCAAAAGAGATGAGCCTGCCGATTATTGTACACAGCAGAAATGCGGCAAAAGATACCATGGATTTGATGAAGGCAGAGAGGGCGGATTATTTAAGAGGAGTGATTCACTGTTATTCCTATTCTTTAGAACATGCAAAAGAATACATGAATATGGGATATTATCTTGGAATCGGCGGTGTTGTCACATTTAAAAATGCAAAGAAATTAAAAGAAGTGGTAGAATATGCACCGCTTGATTATTTACTGCTTGAGACGGATTCGCCTTATCTGGCGCCGGAACCGTATCGTGGAAAACGTAACTGCTCGTTGTATTTAAATTATGTGGCAGAGGAAATTGCGAGAATTAAAAAAATTTCTTATGAAGAGGTTGTCGAGACAACGAAAAAAAATGCGCAGAAATTATTTGGTGTAAAATAAAGAAGAACAAGGCTTGCTTTTTAATATACCGATTGGTATAATAGAGTACAACGAAGACATGCAGACAGCCGGAGGGCAGTTTATGGATAATAAAGAATTGATAAAAAAGTCAGCGTTGGATCTTTTTTATGCAAGAGGATATGATGCAGTTGGGGTACAGGAAATTGTAAACACTGCAGGGATTACCAAACCAACGCTGTATTACTATTTTGGAAGCAAACGGGGACTGCTTGAAAATCTGCTACAGAGTGGATATCAGCAGTTAGAGGATGAAATCCTGGACGCAATTAATAAAAGCGGAGATTTAAAAGACGTGCTTTATCGTGTTGCGCGCACCTTTTTTGATTATTGTAGCAAGCATCAGAAATTCTATTTATTCATGCTGTCTCTTTTTTATCTGGGAAGAGAAAATGAAGCTTATCAGGTGGTTGCACCTCTGATTGAGCGGCATTATAGAATGATGGTTAAAATTTTTGAAGATGCGGCAGGACAGCTTGGAAATATGAGAGGACGTCAGGAATTATTTGCGGTTGGATTTACCGGTGTATTAAATCACCACATTCTGACTGTAAATTACAGTCTGAAAGAAGGCGAGACGTTTCACATTTCGAATGAGACAACGTATGAGATTGTGCATCAGTTTTTACATGGGATTTATACCTGAAATGGCTGCGGGGTTTGACAGAAAAAGAAAAAATAAAAATATAAATGATAGAAAATTATCAGTTTAAAGAAGGGGAAAGCTTATGGCGAAAAATAAAACTTTAAAGATTACGGAGATGGACCGTTATCTGTTCGGTCAGGGAACACATTATGAGATTTATAAACTCATGGGAGCACATCCGACAAAACAGAAAGGAAAAGACGGCGTTTATTTCGCAGTATGGGCTCCTCGTGCACAGGAAGTAGCGGTAGTTGGAGATTTTAATGGATGGGATCCAAATGAAAACATTATGAAATGTGATAATGACATGGGAATTTATCAGCTTTTCATACCAGGAGTCAAATCTGGAGACTTATATAAATTCTGTATCACATCACCATCAGGAGAACTGCTTTATAAGGCTGACCCTTATGCAAATTATGCAGAAAAACGTCCGGGAAATGCTTCCCGCGTTTATGATATCACAAACTTTAAATGGAATGATTCTGTATGGATGAAAAATCGTCAGAACTATGATGTAAATAAAAATGCGATGTCCATTTATGAAGTACATCCGGGTTCATGGAGAAAACATCCTCAGAATGAACATGATGAAGATGGATTCTATAATTACAGAGAACTTGCACATTCTCTGGCAGAATATGTAAAAGATATGGGCTATACCCATGTAGAATTAATGGGAATTGCAGAACATCCATTTGATGGTTCCTGGGGCTATCAGGTAACCGGATATTATGCACCGACTTCCAGATATGGCACACCGGATGATTTCCAGTATTTTGTCAATTACATGCATAAAAATAAAATCGGTGTTATCTTAGACTGGGTACCGGCGCATTTTCCGAAAGATGCTCATGGACTGGCTGATTTTGACGGCACACCGACTTATGAATATGCAGACCCGAGAAAGGGTGAACATCCGGACTGGGGTACAAAAGTATTTGATTATGAAAAAAATGAAGTAAAGAACTTTTTGATTGCAAATGCGCTGTTCTGGATGGAACAGTATCACATTGACGGACTTCGTGTAGATGCGGTGGCTTCCATGCTGTATCTGGATTACGGAAGAGAAAATGGACAGTGGGTTCCGAATAAATACGGAGAAAATAAAAACTTAGAAGCGATTGAATTTTTCAAACATTTAAATACAGTTGTGCTTGGAAGAAATAAAGGAACGGTCATGATTGCCGAAGAGTCTACAGCATGGCCGAAAGTAACCGCACATCCGGAAGAAGGCGGTTTAGGATTCAGCTTAAAATGGAATATGGGATGGATGCACGATTTCCTTGAATATATGAAGTTAGATCCGTATTTCCGTCAATACAATCATCATAAGATGACGTTCTCTCTGACTTACGCATACAGTGAGAATTATGTGCTGGTATTATCACATGATGAAGTGGTTCATTTAAAATGCTCCATGATTAATAAAATGCCGGGACTTGGACAGGATAAAATCGAAAACTTAAAAGTCGGTTATTCTTATATGCTTGGACATCCGGGTAAAAAACTGCTCTTTATGGGTCAGGAATTTGGACAGTATCGGGAGTGGAGCGAAGCAAGAGAACTCGACTGGTATTTAACAGCAGAGTCCAGCCATCGTGAATTAAGAGACTATGTAAAAGAATTGCTGAAAATGTATAAGAAATATCCGGCACTTTATGCAACAGACCACACAGATGGTGCATTTGAGTGGATTAATGCGGATGATGCCTGCAGAAGCATTTACAGTTTTATCAGAAAATCACCGACAGGAAGAAATAATCTGTTGTTTGTCATTAACTGTACACCGGTAGCGAGGGATGATTATCGTGTCGGTGTTCCGAAAAAGAAACAGTACCGTCTGGTATTAAACAGCAAAGATCCGAAATTTGGTGGGGATGTACCGGTAGAGAAAACCGTTTATATGGCACAGAAAAAAGAATGTGATGGAAGAGAATTTTCTTTCGCATATCCATTACCGGCGTATGGAGTTGCTGTATTTACATATTAATTAGAGGACGGAGTTTTTGGACTTTTGGGGTCTGAAAACTCCGTTTTTTATTAGGAAATTACTGTATTTTAACTAGACACCGTTTTTTAAAAAATGAAATACCATAACAAAGAATCTGGTCGTAGTCATCTTCATATTCTTCTGCGTACATTCGGGTATTTATCTGACGAAGTGCACGATTACAGTCATTTTCCATATCTTTTAATTTTTCAGAATATTTAGCTTCAAAGATTGCAACCTTTCCATTCAAAGAATCATAAACAACCACATCACTTCGTCCTTCACCGTGTTCCCGATTAGATTCTACCATGTATCCTGCACCAGTGAAGATACCGGCAAGAAAGGCATGATAAAAATCTTCTTTGTAATCATGATAACTTATGGTTCTTCTTAGAAGTTTGCTCATTTCTTCTGTTAAAGAAAGGCTGTCTCCGCTCCAGACTGCATCAAATAATGCTTTTCGATTCCAGACTTTTGCATTATCGCTAAACCATTTCATAATAGTTGTCTCAAAAATTTCCTTTATTTCTGCATTTGGAATTTTTAATGTAGAAATTTCATCACTTCCAGAGACAGAAAGAGAGTCGTTTTTTGAACTTGTCAGATAACCTGTCAGATACAAAATACTCCATAAATTTTCTTCAGAAGAATGTAGATAATCGTAAGTGAGGTTTTCATCAATCTGTTGAGAAATAGAATTTCCGGAAAGTAGAGTCTCTAGTTTTTTTGTAATATTACTTCCGGCATAATCAATAAAAGAACGGATGATGGAATTATCACTGGTATTATTCCAATAACTTTCAGGCTTTGCATTTGGATTTAATTGAAGGTCACGTAGATAATTCATTACATCCCACGGACAGTAAACGTCAACATTCCCGAAATGATAACCATCATACCAGTGTTTTATTTCTTCGGAATGGGTTGTTGCATTTGCGGCTTTTAACAAAGTATTGACTTCTTCTTGAGTAAAACCAAAATATTCGTTCAATCTGGAATCTGTGATTGTATCGGAAACAAAATTATTGGTTCCTGTAAAAATACTTTCTTTGGCAATTTTTAAACATCCGGTAATGACGGCAAAATGAAGGGTACTATTATCTTTTAAAGCAGTGCTCATCATCAGTTTCATTACCTCAAGCATTTTATCATAGTAACCATGAGTGCTTGCTTTTGCAATAGGAACATCGTATTCGTCTAAAAGGAGGATAACAGGTTTTTTATAATAGATATTTAGTATACGCATTAAAGTGCTTAAAGCGCGGCTTACCTGTGCCTCATTTGCTTCGGTTGCCTTTAATTTAAGAAAAATTTTTTTATCATCACTGTCAATTTCTTCGCAGTTTAGCAGGTAAGTGTGTTCTTTGTAGAGGTCTGAAATTTGAATTAGAAGCTGATTATAGGCACTTTCAAATGTCAGACCGTCGATATCTTTTAAAGAAAAGAAGATAGTTGGCCATTGATTCATCCATTTTTTGCATAACGTCTGATTTTGCGTGATGTTTAGTCCTTCAAATAACTTGCTGCTCTCTTTTCTTATGTCAAAGAAATTTGCCAACATGCTCATCCCGATTGTTTTTCCAAAGCGCCGAGGGCGTGTAATTAAAGTTACTTTTGTGCCAGTTGTTTTTAATAGCTGTTCCACTAGCAACGATTTATCGACATAGTAAAAATGATTTTCCCGAATTTCAGCAAAATCAGAAATTCCGACTGGAAGATGGAATGTATGCATTGGAAAGCCTCCTTTCGAGCCAAGAAATATAATATTAATCTTAGCATATTGTGATATGATAAGTCCATATTAGAATCAGGTGGAATGAGGATATAAATCAATTCTTTATTAATATAAAAGCTGTATACTACAAGCGCTGTCGAACCTCCAGCAGAAGGGAGGTGTAAGCTTAATGGAAGGAATATTCACCGATTTCCTTAGTTATAATCATTATGTGTTAGAATAATAGAAAAATCAATATAAACTTTTTCGCTAATCATCAAGGATAAGGTGGAAAAGAAAGAGAAAAGAGGTGAACCATCATGATTTACACCGGATGTATTCCAAAAATTGATGAAACAAAATATGATGAAGTCTGGTGGATTGTCCGTTCCCCAGACTCAATTCCCACAACAGAAAAGCTGGTGCAGGAACTGAGTCCTTCAAAGGAAGTATTTAAAGCATACAGAAAGGCATTCCACCTTGGAATCTTTGATGAAGAATATTTTCAAACCGTTTATGTACCTGATTTTTTAGATGACCTTGTAAAAAATCAAAGTGCGCTAGAGAAGCTTGGATGGTTGTGTGAAAAAAGCAGGGAAAAAAATATCATACTGGGATGTTACTGTGAGGAAGAAGCGCTTTGTCATAGAAGCATTATAGCGGGAATATTGCTTGGAATGGGAGCAAAAATAGAAACGAAAGCAGAGTATATCAAATATTTTGAAAAAATGGAGTTTTTGGTTTGAGCCAAAAACTCCATTTTTGTCATTTTATCAGTTGTAGTATCATTCATCGTAGATGTTTACAATTTCCCCATCTAAGATACGGTTCATATTTTTTACAGCACAGAAGTTTCCACACATACTGCAGGTATCTTCTTTTTCCGGTTTGGCTTCGGCGCGGTAGCGTCTTGCTTTTTCCGGGTCAATACAGATATCAAACATTTCCTCCCAATCTAATTTCTTTCTTGCAAGGCTCATCTGGTGATCCCATTCGATGGCACCTTTTACGCCCTTTGCAATATCTGCGGCATGTGCTGCAATCCTGGAAGCGATGATGCCTTCTTTTACATCATCAAGGCTTGGCAGACGCAGATGCTCTGCAGGAGTTACATAGCAGAGGAAGGAAGCTCCGGATGCAGCAGCGATTGCACCACCGATTGCAGCTGTGATATGGTCATAGCCTGGAGCAATATCCGTTACTAAAGGTCCGAGTACATAGAAAGGTGCACCCTTGCAGATAGTTTTCTGGATTTCCATATTTGCGGCAATCTGGTTCATTGGCATATGGCCAGGACCTTCTACCATAACCTGTACGTCTTTTTCCCATGCTCGTGCAGTCAGTTCGCCTAAAGTAACAAGTTCTTCAATCTGGGAGATATCAGAAGCGTCTTTTAAACATCCTGGACGGCAGGCATCTCCAAGACTCATAGTGATATCGTATTCACGACAAATGTCAAGAATTTCATCATAATGTTCATAGAATGGGTTTTCTTCACCAGTCATTTCCATCCATGCAAAAATGATAGAACCACCACGGGAAACGATGTTGGTAAGACGACGGTTTGCTTTGAAACGTCCTGCGGTGGCTTTATTGATACCACAGTGAATGGTCATAAAATCAACTCCATCTTCCGCATGCATACGCACAATATCAATCCATTCTTTGGAAGTGATTTCTTTTAATGGTTTGTGGTAATAAACAACTGCGTCATAAATCGGAACAGTACCGATCATGGCCGGACATTCTTTGGTAAGACGTTTACGGAAGGTGCGGGTATCTCCGTAAGAGCTTAAATCCATGATAGATTCAGCCCCCATTTTGACTGCATTGTTTACTTTTTCGATTTCCATATCCATGTCTTTCCAGTCTCTGGAAATTCCAAGGTTTACATTGATCTTGGTTTTGAGCATAGAACCGATAGCGTTTGGTTCGATTGAAGTATGGAGTTTGTTACAAGGAATGATAACCTGGCCTTTTGCCATATATTCCATTAATTCTTTGACATCCATGTTTTCTTTTTTTGCTGCGATTTCCATTTCTTTTGTGATAATGCCTTTTCTTGCGGCATCCATCTGTGTTGTGTATTCCATAATTACGGTTGATTCTCCTTTCGCATTTGATTGATAAGCTTTTGTTTGAAGACGTTTAGCTAATAAAAAAAGGTGCACCCCGACAGGTACACCTTAATCATTCACATAAAATATGCTTCCTACGCCGGCATTATCCGTATCAGGTTCTTAGGGTCGAAATCCGTTCGTATTTCTTCTCAGCCGACGCGTCAGCTCCCCTTTTCTTTGTTTTTTATATCATATCGTCTATTCTGATATTTGTCAAGCATAGATATAAGACCACTGTTTTAAATCTTTGATAAAATCTTCAACAGCCTGTTCATTTGTTGCCCAGGAGGTGCAGAAACGAAGACAGGTATGGTTTTCATCCGGTTTGCACTGGAAAGTTGTGACATAATTCTCATTGATTTTTTTTGCGAATTCATTCGGGAAAATCGGGAAAAGCTGATTGGTAGGTGAATCGCATAAAAATGGAATCTTGCAGTCAATGAATCCCTGTTTTAAACGCTGTGCAAGTGCTACACTGCGTTTTCCGAGTTCGAGATATAAATTATCCTGAAAGAGTTCTTCAAACTGTACGCCAATCATCCAGCCTTTGGCGAGAATCGCACCACGCTGTTTCATATTAAAACGGAAATGGTCTTTTAAATCATCGTTTACTAAAATGAGTGCTTCACCAAACATTGCTCCGTTTTTTGTACCGCCAATATAAAAGGCATCGCATAAATCCGGCAGATCTTTTAAAGTCAGCTGTGTTTCTTCTACGGCAAGTGCCATGGCAAGACGTGCACCATCGATATAAAGATACAGATTATGGCGTTTGCAGAACTGATAAAGTTTCTCAAGTTCTTCTTTTGTGTAGACGGTTCCGAGTTCGGTTGGGAGAGAAATATAGACCAGACGAGGTTCTACCCAATGCTCATTTTCGTGCTGTTTTAAGACCGGACGAATCAGGTCAGCAGTCAGTTTTCCATCGGTACAAGGAATAGAGAGCACTTTATGTCCGCTTGCTTCAATCGCTCCGGTTTCGTGTGTATTAATATGACCGGTATCCGCACTGATGACTGCCTCATAAGGGCGCAGAGCATGCGAAAGAAACGTAAGATTCGTCAGCGTTCCTCCGGTAATAAAATGAATATCAACTCCATAATTTTCCAGTGCTTCCTGGATTTTATCGCGGGCATTATCGCAATGCTCGTCTAATCCGTAAGAATTATTCTGGTGGTAGTTGATGGTTTCAAGTGCGCGAAGAATATTTGGATGTGCTCCTTCGCTGTAATCATTCTGAAAACTGTACATAATAAAAATCCCCTTTTTTCAACAACATCTTTCATCTCATTCTAACACAATTTTCGTAAAAAGAAAGTGAAAAGATTTAGAAGAGAAAATTAATTGACGATGGACTGGACAATTTCGAGTTAGTTGTGGTAAAATCCTAAAATAGATGATAAACAGGGGCGGAAGTGCTGAAAGTGGAACTTTCGTCCCCTTTTACCGTGCTATACAAAATGTACACTTGGAGTCTTTAAACATTTGTTTTGGAAAGGAAGTAATTGAAAATGACAAAAATCGATATTTTTTCAGGATTTCTTGGAGCAGGTAAAACAACATTAATCAAAAAGTTATTAAAAGAGGCATATAAAGGCGAGCAGGTCGTTTTAATTGAAAATGAATTTGGTGAAATCGGTATCGACGGCGGTTTCTTAAAAGAAGCAGGAGTAGAAATTCGTGAAATGAACTCCGGATGTATCTGCTGCTCTTTAGTTGGTGACTTTGGAACTGCTTTAAAAGAAGTAATCGCAAAGTATGAACCACAGCGTATCGTAATCGAACCATCAGGAGTCGGAAAACTTTCTGATGTTATCAAGGCTGTTCAGAAAATCGAAAACGAAGTTGAAATCAAATTAAACAGCTTTACAACTGTAGTGGATGCAACAAAATGCAAAATGTATATGAAAAATTTCGGCGAATTTTTCAGCAACCAGATTGAATATGCCGGAACTGTTATCTTAAGCAGAACGGACAAAGCTTCCGAAGAAAAAATTGCAACTGCACTTGAGATTATCCGTGGACTGAATCAGACAGCAGCAGTTATCACAACTCCGATTGAAAAACTTTCCGGAGAAAAGATTTTGGATACCATGGAAAACAACCGCTCTTTGGAAAAAGAATTAATGGATGAAGAAGTTTGCCCGGTATGCGGTGGACATCATGACCATGAGCACCATCACGACCATGAAGAATGTGGATGCGGACACGACCATGAGCACGAGCATGAACATCATCATGACCACGACCATGAAGAATGTGGATGCGGACACGACCATGACCATGATCATCATCATCACCATCATGCAGATGAAGTGTTCACAAGCTGGGGGAAAGAGACAACAAAGAAATATACAAAAGAAGGAATTCATGAGATTCTGGAAGCACTCTCTAACCATAATGACGAGTACGGAATGGTACTGCGTGCAAAAGGTATGGTAGAGGGCGAAGATGGACAGTGGATTTACTTTGATATGGTTCCGGGTGAAGCAGATGTACGTGAAGGTGCACCGGAATACACCGGAAGAATCTGCGTCATCGGTTCTAAGATGAATGAAGCAAATCTGGCCAGATTATTTGGTCTTGCATAATCAAGATACGAGAGAAAAATAACAATACAAATAAGCTTAAGGTGTGAGTGTTGAACTGAAGTTTTGACACTCACATCATGATATTTAAGAAAGGTTATGAAAAATGGACGAATTTAAAGTACCGATTTACCTTATGACAGGTTTTCTTGAGAGTGGAAAAACATCATTTTTGAATTTTACACTCGCACAGGAGTATTTTCAGATTGATGAACCGACTCTTTTAATTCTCTGTGAGGAGGGTGAAGAAGAATACGATAAAAAAGTGCTGAAAAAAAGCCGTACTTCTGTAGAAGTAATCGACAGCATTGAGGAGCTGACCACAGAGCGTCTGGTTGCTTATGATGCATTTTATAATCCGGGTCGCGTTATCATTGAATACAACGGAATGTGGCAGGTAAGCAAATTAGAAGAACTGACATTTCCGTCTGGATGGGGAATCGAACAGCATATTGTGACAGTAGATGCAAGTACCTTTCAGGTATACCTTAACAATATGAAATCCCTGTTTATGGAGATGGTAAGAAATGCAGATTTAGTATTATTTAACCGTGCAGATACCGAACTTCCGCTTGCAAATTTCAGAAGAAGCATTAAAGTTGTAAATCCGGGTGCAGAACTGATTTTTGAAGATGAAGAGGGTGAAATCGAGGATATCTTTGACGGAGAAATGCCATTTGATGTCAAGGCCGAGACGATTGAAATTCCAAATGAGGATTATGGAATCTGGTATCTGGATGCGAGAGACCATGCGGATACTTATAACGGAAAGAAAGTTTCTTTTACCGGAATGGTGTTAAAATCCAGAGAATTTGCTAAAAATGAATTTGTACCGGGACGTATGGCAATGACCTGCTGTGCAGATGACACCACATTTTTAGGATTTGTCTGCAAGAGCGATGAAGCACGTCATCTAAAAACCGGAAAATGGGTGAATGTCGTAGCCAAAGTGAAATATGAATTTGTACCGGCTTACGGTGAAACAGGTCCAGTACTCTATGCAATTTCTGTGGAAGAGACAGAACCGTTAAAAGATGAACTGGTATATTTTAGTTAAGGAGCTGATATGTATTTAATAGTAGGACTTGGAAATCCAGGAAAACAGTATGATAAAACCCGCCACAATATGGGATTTGATACCATTGATGAATTGATAGACCGTCATCGGATTGCCGGATCTGGAATCGACCGGAAAGCGATGTATGGTAAGGGAGTGATTGCCGGAGAAAAAGTCATTCTTGCAAAGCCGATGACCTATATGAATTTGAGCGGAGAAGCAGTTAGGGAATTAATCAATTATTATAAAATGGATGCAGAGACAGAACTGGTTGTCATCTATGATGATATTGATTTGGACCCGGGACAGATAAGAATCCGTAAAAAAGGCAGCGCCGGTGGACACAATGGAATCAAAAACATTATTGCCCAGCTTGGAACCCAAAATTTCTACCGAATTAAAGTAGGAGTCGGAGCAAAACCAAAAGGATGGGATTTGGCAGATTATGTACTGGGACGTTTTGATAAAGACGAACGTGTTCTGGTCGATGAAGCAATTAAAGAAGCTGCCGATGCGGTGGAATTAATTTTAGCAGAGGGCATTGAAACTGCCATGAACCGTTATAACGCAAAAAAGAAATAGGAATGAAATAAATAAATTGAGGGAGAAAACATGCAGGCACTTTTGCAGCCACTTTCAAAACTTGGTGAATACGAAGAAATTAAAAACAGAATAGAGAAAAATCGTGGAATTTTACAGCTTGCCGGATGTATTGATTCGCAAAAAGCGCATGTCATTTACGGACTGGGTCAGGAAAAGAAGAACCGTCTTGTCATTGCGGAAAATGAATTAAAAGCAAAAGAGTTGTACGAAGATTTGAAATTTTACTATCCGGATGTTTTTTATTATCCGGCGAGGGATTTAATTTTCTTTGAAGCAGATATTCATGGAAATCTGCTTACAAAACAGCGGATGCAGGTAATTGCAGCACTTTTGGAGAAAAAGAGTGTGACGGTGGTGACAAGCATCAGTGGCTGTATGGATTATCTTCTTCCGATTTCCGTACTTAAAAAGCATGTCCTGCATTTTAAAAATGACAGTGTGCTTGATACCGAAGCACTCAAAAAAGATTTGATTAATATGGGATTTGAGTACAATGCGCAGGCGGAGACCCCGGGACAGTTTGCCATGCGTGGTGGAATTGTGGACATCTTTCTTTTAACCGAGGAAAATCCGGTGAGAATCGAGATGTGGGGCGATGAGATTGATTCTATCCGCAGTTTTGATGCCGAAAGTCAGCGTTCCATTGAAAATCTGGACGAGATTACCATTTATCCGGCAGAAGAGATGATACTTGATGATTCGGTTTTGGAAAAAGGTCTGATATCCATTGAAAAAGAGCGGGATAAGACGATACAGGCATTTCGTGATGCCTTTTTGCCGGAAGAAGCCGGACGTATCAAAAATATGGTAAATGAAGCAGTCAGCGCAATGCGGGAATTTCATGATTTTTCATCAGCAGAACATTTTATCCGATATTTTTATAAAGAACCGGTCACTTTTTTAGACTATTTTGAGGAGGAGGATACACTCCTTTTTTTAGACGAAACAAATCATCTTTTAGCAAGTGTGGAAGCAGTGGAAACGGAATTCCGTGAGAGCATGAAGCACCGCCTTGAAAAAGGTTATCTTCTGGCAGGACAGACAGATTTATTATGCGGGAAAAAACTGCTGATTCATAAAATTAATCAGAAAAACGGCATTGGAATCTGTACGATGGAACAGCAGAAAGAGGACTGGCAGATAAATGATTCCTTTTATCTGACAACCAAATCGGTAAATTCGTATAATAACAGTTTTGAACTTTTAATAAAAGATTTGAAAAACTGGAAAAAACGGGGATATCAGGTGTTGCTGTTGTCCGGTTCAAGAACAAGGGCGAAACGTCTGGCACAGGATTTATTAAATGAAGGCTTGACGGCGGTTTATACGGAGGATAGAAATCGTGAAATCCATGAGGGTGAGATTGTAACGACGTATGGATATGCCAGAAGCGGATTTGAGTATCCGATGGTGCGTTTTGTTTTGATTACTGAAAGCGATATCTTCGGAAAAGAGAAGAAAAAGAAGCGAAAGAAAACAGAATACAGCGGAAAGAAAATTCAAAGTTTTTCAGAACTTTCGATTGGAGATTATGTGGTTCATGAAAATCATGGATTGGGAATTTACCGTGGGATTGAAAAAGTTACCGTAGATAAAGTAGTGAAAGATTATATTAAAATTGAATATGCGGGTAACAGCAATTTATATATTCTGGCAACTCAGTTAGATTTACTGCAAAAATATGCCGGAGCGGATGCACGTGCGCCGAAGTTAAATAAATTAGGCGGTCAGGAATGGAACAAGACCAAAACAAAGGTGCGTGGAGCAGTAAAAAATATTGCAAAAGATTTGGTTGCTCTTTATGCTGCGAGACAGGAGAAGAACGGTTACTGCTATGAACCGGATACGGTCTGGCAAAAAGAGTTTGAAGAAATGTTTCCATTTGAGGAGACGGAAGACCAGTTAGCGGCGATCGAAGCGACTAAAAAAGATATGGAAAGTAACAAGATTATGGATCGTCTGGTCTGCGGGGACGTCGGATATGGAAAGACCGAAATTGCAATTCGTGCAGCATTTAAGGCGGTTCAGGAAGATAAACAGGTGGTCTATCTTGTTCCGACGACTATTCTTGCACAACAGCATTACAATACCTTTGTTCAGAGAATGAAAGATTTTCCGGTGCGGATTGATTTGCTTTGCCGGTTTAAGACTCCGGCAGAACAAAGAAAAACCATTGAGGATTTGAAAAAAGGGTTTGTGGATATCGTAATCGGAACGCATAGATTGTTGTCAAAAGATGTGGTCTATAAAGATTTGGGAATGTTGATTGTGGATGAGGAACAGCGGTTTGGCGTGACTCATAAAGAAAAAATCAAAAAACTCAAAGAAAATGTGGATGTATTGACGCTGACGGCAACACCGATTCCGAGAACCCTGCACATGAGTCTGATTGGAATCCGTGATATGAGTGTATTAGAAGAAGCGCCGATGGACCGTATGCCGATTCAGACCTACGTAATGGAATACAACGAAGAGATGGTAAGAGAGGCGATTAACCGTGAGCTGGCAAGGGGCGGACAGGTTTATTATGTGTATAACCGTGTCAATGATATTGATGAAATCACAAATCGGATTGCAAAATTAGTGCCGGATGCAAATGTAGCCTTTGCACACGGTCAGATGCCGGAGCATCAGTTGGAAAAAATTATGTATGGATTTATCAACGGAGAAATTGATGTGCTGGTATCCACGACAATTATCGAGACTGGTCTGGATATTTCAAATGCCAATACCATGATTATTCATGATTCTGATCGGCTTGGTTTGTCCCAGCTTTATCAGCTTCGTGGTCGTGTGGGTCGTTCAAACAGGACTTCTTATGCCTTTTTAATGTATAAAAAAGATAAGATGCTAAAAGAAGTTGCCGAGAAAAGATTGCATGCCATCCGGGAATTTACGGATCTGGGAAGCGGATTTAAGATTGCGATGCGTGATTTGGAAATTCGCGGTGCGGGAAATCTTTTGGGTGCAGAACAGCATGGGCATCTTGAAGCGGTTGGATATGATTTGTACTGTAAAATGCTCAACGAAGCGGTTCAGGAAGAAAGAGGAATGGAACAGGCAGAAGAGTTTGAGACTACAATTGATTTGGAGATGGATGCCTACATTCCGCCAAAATATATTCCAAATGAATATCAGAAGCTGGATATTTATAAACGGATTGCCGGAATTGAAAATGAAGAAGAATATGAAGATATGTTAGAAGAACTGATGGATCGTTTTGGAGAACCGCCGAAGGCGGTACAGAATTTGCTTGCAATTGCAAATTTAAAGGCACTTGCACACAGGGTTTATGTAAGGGAAATTAAACAGATCAATCAGGAAGTAAAAGTAACGATGTTTGAACGTGGAAAATTAAAAACGGAGGGGATTCCTGCGATTTTAGAAAAATATAAAGACCGGATGTCTGTGCGGACAGGAAAAGAATTTTATTTCCTGATTTCCCTGAAAGGAAGAAAAGCGAAAGAGTTCTATAAGGCGCTCGACCTGGTTTTGGAAATTCTCCATGAGTTTGAGGCATTATTACCAGAAAGTTCACAAAAAATCCCTTGCTCAAAGGAACAATAAAGATTATACTTAACAAGTACACCAAAAGTACATCAAATATCGAATGGAAATGAAAATACGGGAGGAATTATGAATAAATTAGGAAGGGTTCTTGCCTGCACGACTCTTGCGGCAACATTGACAATGACCAGTTTGACTGGATGTGGAAATACATTAGATGGAACGAAGACAGTAGCGACGGTTGGAAAGGAAGAAATTACAGCCGGAACAGTGAATATGATGCTTCGTATGACCCAGGCTCAGATGATGTCTTACTATTCCATGTTTGGAACATCCACTACAGGAATGTGGGAAAATAAAGGCGATGATGGCAAAACTTATGCAGAAAGCACCAAAGACGACATTATGGATCAGCTTCATAATCTGGTATTGTTAGAACAGCATGCAAAAGATTATGATGTAACCATCACAGATGAAGAACAGAAAGAATTAAAAGCCGCAGCAGAAAAATTTATGACAGATAATGATGCAGAAACGATTGCAAAACTCGCAGTGACCCAGTCCGACATTGAAAAACTGCTTGAGTTATACAGCTATCAGACAAAGATGTATGATCTGATGACAGCTGATGTAGATACAAATGTAGAAGATAAAGAAGCACAGCAGAGTAAAATTACATACTGCAAAGTTTCTACAGAAGCGACTAAAGATGATGAGGGAAATTCTACAGAGTTGACAGATGAAGAAAAAGCTGCAAAGAAAGACCAGGCACAGCAGGTATTAGATAAAATAAAAGCGCAGGAAGATATTGCCGGCGCAGATGTGGACAGTCTTGCAAAAGAAGTGGATGAGTCGCTTAGTTCTTCTACAGCAACTTACAGCACAAATGAAGACGATGAAGATTCCTCTCTTGATGCTGAGGTAATGAAAGCAGCAAAAGAACTGACAGAAGATGGTCAACTTGCTTCTGATGTCATCGAAGGCAGTGACGGATACTATGTAGTCCGTATGGACAGTGTTTTTGATAAAGATTCTACTCAGACAAAAAAAGACAGCATTGTAAAAGAAAGAAAACAGAAAGCTTATGATAAACTGCTTAAAAAATGGGCAAAGAAAACGAAAATCTCAGTTAATAAAAAAGTATGGAAAACAGTAACATTAACGGATGAAGATGTTTACAGCTTCAAACAGGCTGATACATCAAGCGAAACAACAGACAGTACAGATTCTGCAGAAACAACAGAAGCAACAGAAAATACAGATAGTTCAGAAGTAGAAGAAAGCACTGGGACAACAGAAAATACAGAGGAATCCTCTGACAGCACACAGGCAGATGAAAATACAGATGCAGGTGAAAATGCTGATACAGAAGCAACCGAAACAGCTGAATAATAAAAAAAGTCCGTTATCACTATTTATATTTAGGTGATAACGGACTTTTTAACTTATAAACGACTCTGGCGGAATTTTTTTCGATAATCCCTTGGGGTCATTTTTTGTGCTTTATAAAAAGCACGTGTAAAATAGTTCTGGTCATTATAACCACAGTGAAATGCAATTTCTCCGATACTCAAATCAGAAGATTCCAATAAGCGACGGCTGTTTTTCAGCCGAACCTGACTGATATGAGTATGAATGGAAATTCCGTAAGTCTCTTTGAATTTTCTGGTGAGAGAGGAACGACTGCAGAAGAACTGGGAGCAGAGGTTATCAATGGTGATATGTTGTCCATAGCGTTCTTCAATGTAGCTGTGGACTTCTGAAACCAGCTCTTTTTTCGTTAACTGCATACGGTTTGTCAGAGTAATATACTGAGCACAGATTTCCATGATTGTAACAAGAGAGTCGATTGTCTGACGGTCACTGACCGGAATCTGGGCAATCGTATCCTGCAACAATTCATAGTCATCTTTTTCCATATAAGGAAGCGCTTTTTTGAATGTCTCTTTTGCGGCTTCTTTTCCTTTGTTGATGGTCTGACCCATCATCAGATATCCGGTTAAAGTACCGAAACTATAAAGCGGGGCAACTGCCTCATATAGCCCTAAGTGGCATTTATAAATGTGAAGTCGTTTTTCATCCTGTACTTTACGAAATGCCATGATATCCTGTTCTACGCAGTGTTTTCGACCTTCCGGATTTTCCTGTATCAGCGAACAGAGACAGCCGAGTTCTTTCGGGAAAGCAGCAATTTCCTGAAAATAAGTATCGTAAACACTGATACGGAAGCCGGATATATGATAAAGTTCTTTTAAAATCTTCTCGATTGAAATTGTCTGCTCCATAAAGAATTCCTCCTTAAATTTCAGTTAAACAGAGAAAATTTAGATGTATTTTGTGACAATCTGTTTCATATCATTCATTTTACGTTCCATGTCAGCAACCAGAATCATCTGAGTGCGAGTGCGGTCAAGATTATGATGTTCTCTTTGGATTTTAAAGTAGGTATCTCCATTTAAATAATCAGTAAGGAAACGAAGTCCACATTCGAGAGTCATCAGTTTTGCAGAAAATGGAATCAGTTCAATTTCTTCTTTCGTTAAAGAATCGCCTGCTTCAGAAAGAAAACCGGCAGTGTAAGCTTCAAAGAGTTCTAAGCTCATGGAAACTTTGGTTAAATCAATTTCATCTTCGGCAGCAGTGCTTGCGCCAAAACGGATGCTGTCACCAAAATCGTATAAAACAGAACCAGGCATTACAGTATCCAAATCAATGACGCAGATTCCCTCGTTTGTGGTATTGTCCATCATAATGTTGTTCAGCTTTGTATCATTATGGGTTACACGAAGTGGAAGTTTTCCGGCATTGATGGCATCAACTACTGTTTTTCCGTCGGTTTCACGTTCCAGATAAAATTCGATTTCCTGCTGTACATTTTTTGCACGACCTTTTTTATCTGCTTTTATGGCCGCTTTAAAATCTTCATAGCGGGATGGAGTGTTATGGAAATTCGGGATGATTTCATGCAGGGTGTCAGCTGGATAGTCGGCAAGCAGTTTCTGAAAATGTCCAAACGCTTTTGCGGCATTTTTGAAGATTTCAGGAGAAGAAACGGTCTGATAGCAGGTTGCATCTTCAATAAAAGTATAGCTTCTCCAGTAAACCCCTTCGCTGTCTTTAAAAAGGGAAGAGCCGGATTTTGTAGGAATAACAGTAAGAGTTCCACGGCTTGGGTCTTTTCCCTGCTCAATTAGTTTTTTCCTTAAGTGAGAAGTAACGCCTTCAATATTTTCCATCAATCCATAAGGGTCTTTAAAAATAGAAGTATTGATAGCCTGAAGGATGTAGCGGACAGGTGGTTTCGTTTCACGGCTGAAATAAACGGCAAACGTACTGTTGATGTGACCACAGCCAAATGGTTCTTCATAAATAAATGTACCGTTATACAGAAACTGAGGTACGATTTCATTTTTTATTTTTTCAGAGATAGACATGGTTTTCCTCCTGAGCTTTAAATTAAATTCTTATTTCTTAATTATATAAAAAAGAAAAGAAAATTCTATAGAAAACTGACTCATAAATAGCAAAAACAGGAGAAAAAGATAAAAAATGCTAAAATGAAAGAGGGTGGGATTTTTAAGGCTGATGCAGAGTATAATGAAAGAAAGAATAAAAATGGGGTGTACAGGGATAAGATGAGAGTTCTGCTGTTTTTTTCAGAAATGATAATTCCACTGATTTTATTTTACGTTGTCGGTTTCGGTGTATTAATGAAAAGTGACATCTATGAGGAATTTGTAAAGGGCGCAAAAGAGGGCTTAGAGACAGTCATTCAGATTCTTCCAACATTAATCGGGCTTATGGTGGCAGTAGGAGTCCTGCGTGCTTCAGGATTTTTGACCATGCTTGGAGAAGTGCTCGGAAAGGTGACAGAACCGTTTGGATTTCCGTCGGCTTTAGTACCGCTTACAATTGTGCGGATGTTTTCTTCAAGTGCGGCAACAGGGCTTTTACTTGATGTTTTTCGGGAATTTGGAACGGATTCTCGAAACGGAAAAATTGCTTCTATTATGATGTCGTGCACGGAAACAATTTTCTACACAGTGTCGGTGTACTTTATGGCAGCAAAAATAAAGGATACGAGATACACGATAGCAGGCGCATTTCTTGCTTCTGCGGTGGGAATTGCTGCAAGCGTATGGCTTGCAGGCTACATGGGGTGAAAAAGGTTGACAACCCCAAATTTAGATGTTACTATGGTAGCACGTTAAAACATGAAAAATGGATATTATAATGGAGTGAGCGAGAGAACCCACGGTTTTAATCGTTTGAAAATACATAGAAAGGCAAGGGTCGAAAAAGAAAAATGAGATATTATGATAAGATAACACCAGATGGAACAAAAGATTTACTTTTCGGTGAATGTGAACAGCGTTCACAGGTAACAAAGACCCTGAAGGACTTGTTTACAGCCCAGGGGTATCGGAGGGTTATGACACCCGCACTTGAATTTTATGATGTATTTGGAAAATCAGCGGCGAAATATCTGCCAAAGGAAAGTATGTATAAACTGACAGACCATAAAGGAAGATTGATGGTACTCTGTCCGGATTGTACCGTACCTGTGGCCAGATTGACGGCAACCAGATTAAAAGGAATGCCGATGCCGCTTCGTTTATTTTATAACCACAATATTTATCGTATGTTTCCGGAGTTAAAAGGAAAGAGTACAGAAATCAATCAGGTGGGAATTGAACTGATTGGCGGAGAAAAATTAAGAAGTGACCTTGAAGTGGTTGAACTTGCAGCAAGATGTTTAAGTACTATCGGAAATGGAAAATACCGTCTGGAATTATGTGATATCGGTTACTTTAAGGCGATTATGAACAGCCTGGATGTGGATGAAGATACCAAAGAAGAAATCCGTTATCAGATTGAACAGAAAAACTATGCTTCGCTTACAGATATGCTTGGAAAATACAAAGATAGCAAAGCAGCGCAGGCACTTTTGAAGCTGCCAAGGTTATTTGGCGGTGCAGAAGTATTTGAAAAGGCGTATGAACTATTTGATGAAAATGGCGCAAAAGAAAGTCTGGATTACTTAAAGGGAATTTATGAATATTTGCAGGCACTGGGACTTGGTGATAGAGTAATCATCGATTTGGGACTTGTTAACCTGGCAGAATATTATACCGGAATTATCTTCCGCGGTTATTTCCACGGAATTGGAGAACAGGTGCTTTCAGGCGGTCGTTACGACCAGCTTCTGCATGATTTTGGAGTGGAAGAATGTTCTGTCGGATTTGGAATCAATGTAGATTTGGCAAGCCAGAAAGTAAAAACGGTAGAGGAAAATATACCGGAAGTGCTGGTATTTGCACCGGATACGAAGTTTTTGGCAAAAGCAGTCCATCATCGCAGAGAACTGGAAGACCAGGGCATGCTGACGGAAAACTGCGTTTTTGATACAATGGAAGAAGCATTTGATTATGCAAAAATGAGAGGGATACCGAAAGTGCATCTGGTGGGAGATGATATTACCGTTTGTTTAACGAAGAAAAAATAGGAAGTATAGCTACTCACTGGGAGGCAATGAAAGATGAAACCAATTAGAATCGCGCTTACAAAGGGGCGTTTAGAAAATAAAACAGTAGAACTTTTAGAACGTTTAGGATATGACTGTACCAATGCCAGAAAAAAAGGCAGAAAATTAATCATGCCAATTGGAAATGGTGAAATCGAAGTCGTGCTTGCGAAGGCGGCCGATGTTGTTACTTATGTAGAAAGTGGTGTCTGTGACATGGGTGTAGTCGGAAAAGATACCATCATGGAAAAAGGCGGAACATTTTATGAAGTGGCAGATTTAGGATTTGGAAAATGTCGTTTTGCTGTTGCAACCTTAAAAGAGAAAGACTTATATGAAGGCTATCGAACTTTAACGATTGCAAGTAAATATGTCAATGTCGCAAAAAATTATTTTGAACAAAAAAACATGGATGTAGATGTTGTAAAAATTGAAGGATCCGTAGAACTTGCACCGGTACTTGGACTTGCAGATGCAATTGTAGATATTGTGGAAACCGGTACAACTTTAAAAGAAAATGGGCTTGTTGTAAAAGAAGAGGTGTGTCCGGTCAGTGCCAGACTGATTGTTAACATCGCAAGCATGAAGCTTAGAAAAAAAGAAATCGAAGAATTAATCGATAAAATCGAAAAAGATATTAAAAAAAGAGCAAAGGAGGCCTAGAAAATGACGTATGTATTACCGGAAAAATTAAAAGACTTAAATCCTTATGACCCTGTAACGGAGGATTTTCGGATTCATCTTGATGCAAATGAGAGTTTCTGTGAAGTACCGGAAAACATCAGGCAGGAAATTTTAAATGCAGTTTCTAATGTTGCATTTAACCGTTATCCTGATCCGTACGCAAGAAAATTATGTGAAAAAGCAGGTGCATATTATCATGTAGACCCGAAACTTTTAACTGCCGGAAATGGTTCGGATGAATTAATTTCTCTGGTAGTACCGTATTTTCTGGACGAGGGTGATACGATGCTTGTCGCAGTACCGGATTTTTCCATGTACTGGTTTTACGCACCGTTTCACAAAATCAAAGTAGAATCCCTTCAAAAAGAAAACAGCATGAAGACTTCTGCAGAAGAGATTTTACAGCGTGCAAAAGAGAAAAATGCAAAACTGCTGATTTTTTCCAATCCGTGTAATCCGACTTCTCTTGGAATCGGACGTGACGATATTATAAAAATTATCGAGGGTACAGATGCGCTGGTGATTGTGGATGAAGCTTATATGGAATTTGAAAACGAAAGTAATTCCGTCTTAAACGAAGTAGAAAATTATGATAATTTAATTGTTTTAAAGACCTGTTCGAAGGCATTTGGAATGGCAGCAATCCGCCTTGGAATTGCAGTTACCAACGAAAAGCTGACAGGAATTTTACATGCAATCAAAGCACCGTATAATGTCAATTCCGTGACACAGGCAATCGGATGCGTATTATTTTCTCACCCGGAATATCTGGCTTCCTGCATTGATGCTTTAAAGGCATCCAGAGACGAGTTATATCAGGCGGTGAAAGCGATGGAAGATAAAAAAACAGAAATCGAAACCGTCTACGAGACGAGTACAAACTTTATTTTTATGAAGGTAAAACGTGCAAAAGAAGTGTTTGAAGCATTAAAGCAAAGAGGCATTTCGATTCGATTTATGAATGGCTATCTTCGAGTAACCGCAGGAACAAAAGCAGAAAATAAAGAAGTGATGGAAGCACTTTGGGAACTGATTCAGTAGGAGGCGGATATGAGAGAAAAGCAGATTATAAGAACCACAAAAGAAACGGACATCAATCTGACTCTGAATTTAGATGGAAGCGGAACGTATAACGGAACTTGTGGAGTTGGATTTTTTGACCATATGCTGAGTGCATTTTGTGTTCATGCGGGGTTTGATTTAGACCTTAAGATGAAAGGCGATTTGGAAGTAGACTGTCATCACAGTATTGAAGATTTGGGAATTGTGCTGGGACAGGCATTTGCGGAAGCAGTTGGTGATAAGGGAAGTATCTGCCGGTACGGAAGTTTTTATATTCCAATGGATGAGGCACTTGGTTTTTGTTCCCTGGATATCAGTGGACGTCCATTTCTGGTATTTGACGCAGAGTTTACCAATCAAAGTGTAGGAACATTGGACTGCTGTATGGTAAAAGAATTTTTCCGGGCATTTGCATTTAACGGCGGAATTACACTGCATTTGAAATGTTTGTACGGCGAAAATGACCATCACATCATAGAGGCATTATTTAAGGCAGTGGCACATGCATTAAAAGAAGCAGTAAAGCCAAATGGCGGACAAATCTTATCTTCAAAGGGGATGCTGGCATGATAGCAATTATTGATTATGGGGCAGGAAATCTGTTTAGTGTAAAAAATGCATTGGATTTTTTGCAAAAAGAAAGTACAATAACAGAGGATGTGCAGGAAATCCGTAAGGCAGATGCAATGATTCTTCCGGGAGTCGGAGCATTTCCGGATGCCATGCGCATGTTGAAAGAAAAAGGACTTGATAAAGTTATCTGTGAAGAAGCGCAAAGAAAACCACTGCTTGGAATCTGTTTAGGCATGCAGATGTTATTTGAGACAAGCTATGAGTTTAAAGAAACAAAAGGGCTTGGACTCTTAGAAGGCAGTGTCATTCCAATTGATGGAGGCGGATTAAAAATTCCTCACATGGGATGGAATAACCTGACGATTTTAAATCCGTGTAAGATGACAGAAGGATTAAAAGAAGATGCTTATGTGTATTTTGTACATTCCTTCCGTGCAGAGACAAAGGACGAAAATATTTCCTGCTATACGATGTACAATGAGAAAATTCCGGCACTTGTGCATAAGGGATTTGTATATGGAGCGCAGTTCCATCCGGAAAAAAGCGGTTCGGTGGGACTGGGATTACTCGAAAGATTTGCTGATTTAGCGAAAATACAGGAGGAAGAGCGATGATTATATTACCGGCAATTGATATTAAAGATAAACAATGCGTACGTCTGGTAAAGGGAGATTATGCAACTGCTCATCAGGTTGCCGAAAGCCCTTATGAGACTGCAAAATCTTTTAAAGCTGCAAATGCCTCCTGGATTCACATGGTAGACCTTGACGGCGCAAAGGAAAGAAAACCAGTCAATCAGGAGATTTTTGAACGTGTGGCAAAGGAATCCGGATTAAAAGTAGAAGTGGGCGGAGGAATCCGTGACATGAAAACAATTGAATATTATCTGGAGCGTGGAATTGAGAGGGTGATTCTTGGTTCTGTCGCAGTAAAAAATCCGGAGCTTGTAAAAGAAGCTGTAAAAGAATTTAAAGAGCGCATTGCGGTTGGAATTGATGCAAAAAATGGAATGGTTGCAACAGAAGGCTGGCTGGAAAAAAGCGATGTCAGTTATCTGGATTTGGGACTTGCGATGGAAGACGCAGGCGTAAAGACTATTATTTTTACCGATATTTCAAGAGATGGAACTTTAACCGGAGTTAATACCGAACAGCTTGGACGTTTAAATGAGACCGTATCCTGCAATATCATTGCAAGTGGAGGAGTCAGTTCCATCAAAGATATTGAAGATTGCCTGGAGTTGAATCTGTATGGATGTATCTGCGGAAAAGCACTTTACACAGGAGCATTAAACTTAGAAGAAGCAGTGCGAAAGGCGGGTGTGCAGACATGTTAGCAAAACGAATTATTCCGTGTCTGGATGTCCGTGACGGAAAAGTGGTAAAAGGTGTCAATTTTGTTGGAATCAAAGAAGTCGGAGACCCGGTGGAGTGTGCTATTGAGTATGACAAACAGGGGGCAGACGAAATCTGTTTTCTGGATATTACGGCGACCCATGAAGGAAGAGGAACAATGGTTGATGTCGTCAGAAGAACGGCAAAACATGTTTTTGTTCCTCTGACAGTAGGCGGAGGAATCCGTACAGTAGATGATTTTCGTGAGATTTTAAGAGCTGGTGCGGATAAAGTCTCGGTCAATTCTGCAGCAGTCAGACGACCGGAGCTAATTCGTGAAGCAGCGGAAATCTTTGGAAGTCAGTGTGTGGTTGTTGCAATTGATGCCAAACGAGATGAGACTGGCACATTTAAAGTTGTGGTAAACGGCGGAAGAATTGATACCGGATTAAATGCCGTAGAATGGGCAAAAAAATGTCAGGAACTTGGTGCAGGAGAAATCCTTCTGACTTCAATGGATACGGATGGATGCAAAGAAGGATTTGACCTGGAACTTTGCAATGCCGTCTGTAATGTGGTCAGTATTCCGGTCATTGCAAGTGGCGGATGCGGAAAACTGGAACATTTTTCGGAAGTGTTTGAAAAGAGCGGTGCAGATGCGGCACTTGCAGCTTCCCTGTTTCACTTTAAAGAGCTGACTGTCGAAGAAGTAAAAGAACATTTAAAGGAATGCGAAATTCCGGTAAGGAGATAGAGATGGATTTTGACCGTTATTTTGTAAAAGGGGAGTTGATTCCGGCAATTGTGCAGGAAGAGGGAACCGGAGAAGTTTTAATGCTTGCCTATATGAATAAAGAAAGTCTGAAAAAGACATTTGAGACAGGATATACCTGGTTCTACAGCCGTTCCAGACAGGAACTCTGGAATAAAGGTGCAACTTCCGGCCATCTGCAGAAAGTGGTAGATATCAAATCAGACTGCGATGATGATACGCTTTTAGTGACTGTGATTCAGACAGGTGCTGCCTGCCATACCGGAAATCACAGCTGTTTCTTTACAGATATCTGGAAAGAAGGAGGAGAACGTAATTAGACGTTTTTTAATGATAACAGGCAAGGTGCTCTTGGCACCTTTCCTGTTTTGTTTATTTTGGATTTCAAGAATCTTTGAATTATTTTTAAAGATTTCAAGACCAATTGTTACGATTCTATGTGCAATCGGTTCGGTAGGAATTACAATCGGGGCAATCATCCATATTTTTTTCTATCTTCAGGGAAGAGGAATCAGTGTATGGGGGATTGTCCTTTCGGTGTTTTTTGCAGCAGCCCTGATGGTTGTGCCGGCAGCAGGTGTTGGAGTGGTAATCGTAGTGTTGGAGGGAATTTGCAATGGGATTTATCGAATGTACCGTCCGGCGATGGAAAAGATGAATCTGGAAGAAGAGAAAAAAGATTATCATCTGGCGGAATGTGAGTGGGATGAAAAGACACCGGACGCTCCATGGAAAAATAAAGAAGAATGCGAACGAAGAATTCATTATTTTAAAGGGGTAAAAGACAAAGAAGAACTGGAAAAACGGCTTTCCGGGCTCTTACGGATTTACCGGCCAGAGAAAGAATTTGCCGAAGATGCATTGACACGAAGCATTTTGGATGAATTTGAATATTTAAAAGGCAGACTTCCGGAGAAAGCAAAGGATGTATGATGAAAAATGCAAAAACCGCCCGAAGAAATCCTGTCCGAGAAGTTGACAAGACCTTGAAAAGCGATATAATAAAAGAATAAAGAATGTTTAAAATTCAATTATTGTGGAGGAATTTAAAATGAAAGTATTAGTTGAAACATCTGCAAGACATTTACATTTATCACAGGAACATCTGGAAATCCTTTTCGGAAAAGGTCATGAGCTGACAGTGAAAAAAATGCTGAGCCAGCCGGGACAGTTCGCATGTGAAGAAAAAGTACAGGTAATCGGACCAAAAAGTTCTTTAAAAATGTCTGTATTAGGACCTGTAAGAAAAGATACACAGGTTGAAGTATCCTTAACAGATGCAAGAGCAATCGGTGTTACGGCTCCAATTCGTGAATCCGGTGATATTGCTGGTTCAGGTGCCTGTAAGTTAGTAGGTCCTGCTGGTGAAGTAGAACTGACAGAAGGTGTAATCGCTGCAAAACGTCACGTACATATGACTCCGGAAGATGCAGAAGCAGCAGGAGTAAAAGATAAAGACATCGTAAAACTGGATATCCAGTCTCCAAACGGTCGTTCTTTAACATTTGGTGATGTTGTAGTTCGTGTAAGCGCAAGCTATGCAACAGCTGCACATATCGATACAGATGAAGCAAATGCTCTTTGCCCAGGTAAAGAATGCTTCGGTGAAATGATTAAATAATTTAAGAAATCTAATAGAAAGCCTCATAAATGAGAATACTCATTTATGAGGCTTTTTTGCGTTGATTTTAGCAAATATAATCACAAAACATCATACTTGTGCAAAATGCACCAAAAACGTTTATGATTTTCGTATATTAATAATGGCTGATTTTGATTGATTTTGAATGAAAATGATTGTATAATACAGTCATAGCAAGAGAGAACAAGAAAGAAAAAACAGAGCAGGAGGGAAAACATGATTTACACAGTTACATTTAATCCATCCCTTGACTATATTGTTTCTGTGAATGGGTTTGAACTTGGAAAAACGAACCGTACCGATTCGGAACTCTTATTACCTGGAGGAAAAGGAATCAACGTTTCGATTGTTTTGAAAAATCTGGGAATCGATAATACAGCACTTGGATTTATGGCAGGATTTACCGGAGAAGAGATTCAGCGCAGAGTCGAAGAGATTGGCGTAAAGGCAGATTTCATTTCAATCGAAGATGGAATTTCAAGAATCAACCTGAAACTGAAAAATATTGAGGGAACAGAAATTAATGGTCAAGGACCGAAAATCAGCAAAGAAAAACGCGAAGAACTGCTTCAGATACTAGACAAATTAAAAGAAGGCGATGTGCTGGTTTTAGCAGGAAGCATCCCATCCAGTTTACCGGATGATATTTACAAAAACATCATGAAGCGTCTGGAGAAGAAAAACATTCTGATTGCAGTGGACGCTACAAAAGATTTACTTTTAAATGTATTAGAACATCATCCATTTTTGATTAAACCAAACAATCATGAGCTTGGAGAAATCTTTGGAATGGAATTAAAGACGAGAGAATCTGTCATTCCTTATGCGAAGAAACTTCAGGAAAAAGGAGCAAGAAATGTGTTGATTTCTATGGCAGGAGAGGGTGCAGCCCTCGTTGCAGAAGACGGAAGTATTTATCTTGCCGAAGCACCAAAGGGAACACTGGTAAACGGTGTCGGTGCAGGAGATTCGATGGTGGCAGGGTTCCTTGCAGGCTGGCTTGAAAAACACGATTACAGACATGCATTCCATACAGGAATCGCAGCCGGAAGTGCAAGTGCATTTTCCGAATATCTGGCAAGCAGGGAAGAGGTTCAGGCTGTGTATGAGCAGGTAACATCAAAAGAATATAAAGAACAATAAGGAAAGAGAGGGAGAAGTAAAGGTATGAGAATTACAGATTTACTCGATGCAAGAAGTATTTCGCTTGAATGTTCGCCAAAAACGAAGCAAGAGGCATTGGATACAGCAGTTGCCCTCATGGTAAAGAGCGGAAAAATTAATGACGAAGAAGCTTACAGACGTCAGGTTTATGCAAGAGAAGAAGAAAGTACAACAGGAATAGGAGAAGGAATTGCAATTCCTCATGGAAAATGTGATGCCGTAACAAAACCTGGTCTCGCAGCAATGGTAATCAAAGATGGTGTTGATTTCGATGCATTAGACGGAGAGCCGGTTACCCTGCTGTTTCTGATTGCAGCACCAAATACAAAAGATAATGTACATCTGGATGTATTAAGTAAGTTATCTGTACTTATGATGGATGAAGATTTCTCAAATGGACTGAGAAATGCAAAAAGTGTAGAAGAATTTTTGGAAATCATTGACAAAGCCGATGATGAAAAACCAGACATTGATGAACGTCTTGAAGATACAGGAGCAAAAGAAGATTCCAAAGTAAAAATTCTTGCAGTTACCTCTTGTCCGACCGGTATTGCTCATACTTACATGGCAGCAGAGGGACTTGAAAAAGCAGCAAGAGCCAAAGGATGCTTTATTAAAGTAGAAACCAGAGGTTCCGGTGGAGCAAAAAACGTGCTGACAGCAGCAGAAATTGAAGAAGCAGACTGCATTATCGTTGCGGCCGATGCACAAGTTCCGATGGATCGTTTCGATGGAAAGAAATTAATTGAATGTCAGGTATCTGACGGAATCAGCAAGGCAGACCAGCTCGTTGAACGTGCAATGGCAGGAGATGCACCGATTTATCAGGCAAAGGGTGCAGTACAAAAATCCAGTCAGTCAAAGGGAAGCGGAGGAGTTGGACATCAGATTTATACACAGTTGATGAACGGTGTTTCCCACATGCTTCCATTCGTAGTCGGTGGTGGTATCTTAATCGCACTTGCATTCTTAATTGATGGTTTAAGTGTAGATATGAATTCCCTTCCGGTTGACCAGAGAACAAACTTTGGTACAATTACTCCGGTTGCAGCGATGCTTAAAGGAATCGGTGGTACAGCATTCGCATTTATGCTGCCGGTACTTGCAGGGTTTATCGCAATGGCAATCGGTGACAGACCGGCACTTGCAGTTGGTTTTGTCGGTGGTATGATTGCTTCTCAGGGAAAATCTGGTTTCCTTGGTGCTTTAGTAGCAGGTTTTGCAGCAGGATACATCATTGTATTACTTAGAAAATTATGTGACAAACTTCCACAGGCAATTGAGAAAATTGCACCGGTTCTGATTTATCCGGTAGTCGGAATTCTGGTTATGGGATTATTAATGAATTTCGCAGTCGAACCGATTATGGGAGCAATTAATACTGCATTAAATAATGGTTTGACAAGCATGGGCGGTTCTAGTAAGATTATTTTAGGATTTATCTTAGGCGGTATGATGGCAATTGATATGGGTGGTCCATTTAATAAAGCTTCCTATGTATTTGGTACTGCCGCAATTGCTTCCGGTAACTACGATGTCATGGCAGCAGTTATGATTGGAGGTATGACTCCTCCATGTGCAATCGCACTTGCAACTTTATTATTTAAAAACAAATTTACAAAAGAACAGAGAGAAGCAGGACCTACAAACTTTATCATGGGACTGGCATTTATCACAGAAGGTGCAATTCCATTTGCAGCATCTGACCCGCTTCATGTACTTCCGGCATGTGTTATCGGTTCCGGAATCGCAGGTTCTTTAAGTATGTTATTCAACTGTACCTTAATGGCACCACACGGTGGAATCTTCGTATTCCCTGTAGTTGGAAATCCATGGATGTACCTGGCGGCGCTGGTAGTTGGAACAGTCGTTTCCACTGTACTGCTTGGAATTTTAAAGAAAAAAGTAGAAGAATAAGAAAACAATTAAAATTAAGCAAATACAAAACAAGAAAATAAAATTAAAACAAGAAAAGGAGAATTTACCATGAAAGAATTTAAGTACACAATCACAGACCCAGAAGGAATTCACGCTCGTCCGGCAGGAGAACTTGTAAAAGCTGCAAAAGAGTTTGCAAGCACAATTAAATTAAACAAAGACGGAAAAGCAGGAGACTGCAAACGAATCTTCGGAATTATGGGACTCGCTGTAAAACAGGGAAATGAAGTTACCTTTACTTTTGAAGGGGAAGATGAAGATGCAGCTTATGAAGCAATCAGCGCATTCGTGAAAGAAAACCTGTAAGAAAAAAGCAGAACATGAAATAAAGCCGGGGTCAAATTAGTTTTGACCCCTGTTTTTTTAAAGGAAGAAAGGGGAAGTTATCGATGCAGATTTATAGTGGAAAAAGTGTATTTAGTGGAATTGCAATTGGAAAAATCTGTGTATATCAGAAGAGCGAGCAGCAGGTAAAACGTGTACGTACAGAAGACAGTGAAAAAGAGTGGACACGTTATAACGAAGCAAAAGAGAAGGCATTAGACCAGCTTCGTGGTTTATATGAAAAAGCATTAAAAGAAGTCGGTGAAGCAAATGCTGCTATCTTTGAAGTACATCAGATGATGCTTGAGGATGATGATTATAATGAGTCCATTGAAAATATTATCCGTACTCAGAAAGTCAATGCTGAATATGCGGTTGCATCGACAAGCGATAATTTTTCTACCATGTTTTCGTCTATGGATGACGACTACATGAAAGAACGTGCTGCAGACGTAAAAGATATTTCTGAGAGAATCCTTTCCCTGCTTGCAGGCGGAGAAAAAGGCAAAGTAATGACGGATGAACCGGTAATTATTGTAGCAGATGACCTTGCACCGTCAGAAACGGTACAGTTAGAGAAAGATAAAGTGCTTTCTTTTGTAACCGTGCATGGTTCGGTTAATTCTCATACCGCGATTCTTGCAAGAACCATGGCGATTCCGGCTTTAATTGGAACGGAGATGCCTCTGGATGAACGTGTCGATGGAAAATTTGCGGTAGTGGACGGAGTAAATGGAAAAATCTATGTAGAGCCGGATGAAGAAACGTTTGCTGAATTGAAAGAACGTCAGAAAAAAGAATTAGAAAAGAAAGAACTGCTCTTACAGTTAAAAGGAAAAGAAAATATTACTCTTGATGGAAAGAAAATCATGCTGTATGCTAATATTGGAAATATAAAAGATTTAGCAACTGTCGTACAGAATGATGCAGGAGGAATCGGACTTTTCAGAAGTGAATTTATTTATCTGGAAAAAGAAGATTATCCGACCGAAGAAGAACAGTTTAAGATTTATAAGACTGCAGTTGAGACAATGGCAGGAAAACGTGTGATTATCCGTACGTTAGATATCGGTGCGGATAAACAGTGTGATTATTTCAAAATGGAAAAAGAAGAAAATCCGGCACTGGGATATCGTGCAATCCGTATCTGCCTGACCCAGACCGAAATTTTCAAGACACAGCTTCGTGCGCTGTTTCGTGCAAGTGCTTATGGAAATCTTGCGATTATGTACCCGATGATTACAAGTCTTTGGGAAGTAAAACGAATTAAAGAAATCGTAGAAGAAGTAAAAGCAGAACTAACAGCAGAAGAAATTGAATTTGGAAATCCACAGCAGGGAATTATGATTGAGACACCGGCAGCCGTTATGGTGAGTGGGGAACTTGCAAAAGAAGTCGATTTCTTTAGTATTGGAACAAACGATTTAACACAGTATACACTTGCAATTGACCGTCAGAATCCAAAACTGGATCTGTTTTATAATGCACATCATCCAGCTGTGCTTTCTATGATTAAGATGACTGTGGAAAATGCACACAAAGCAGGAATCTGGGCAGGAATCTGTGGAGAACTTGGAGCAGATACCTCTTTGACAAAAGATTTTCTGGCTATGGGTGTAGATGAACTATCTGTATCACCGGGAAGCATCCTTCCGATTCGAAAAATCATTCTTGAGACCAATGTTGAAGAATATAAGAGAGGAAATTATGCTGACGGAGAAACGTTATGAAGTAATACTGAAATGTCTGAATGAGAAAAACAGTATTACCGTTACAGAATTAAAAGAATTATTTGGAATTTCAGAATCAACAATAAGAAGGGATTTAACTGCACTGGATAAAGCCGGAAAACTGGTAAAAGTATTCGGGGGAGCAGTTGCAGTGGATTCCGGATTTACAACCGTTGAGCCCTCTGTGGCTCAGAAAGCGGGTGTAAATAAAGAAGAAAAAAGCCGGATTGCGCAGTATGCGGCATCCTTGATTTCACCAAATGAGTTTGTTTACTTAGATGCCGGAACAACAACCGGACGAATGATTGAATACATCACAGAAAAGAGCGCAGTGTTTGTGACCAATGCTGTCAGTCATGCACAGCATCTGGCAGCAGAGGGATTCAAAGTTCATCTGATTGGCGGAGAATTAAAAGGGACAACCGAAGCTGTGGTAGGAAATCAGGCAATCTTAAATATTCAGAGACTGCATTTTTCAAAAGCCTTTTTTGGTGTAAATGGAATCAGCTTAAGGGCAGGGTTCAGCACTCCGGATTACAGTGAAGCAATGGTAAAACAGACCGCCCTGCATCAGGCGAGAATTGCTTATGTGCTTGCAGATCACTCAAAATTTGGAAATGTCAGTTCCGTGACCTTTGCAAATTTAGAAGAAGCGGATGTGTTGACTGACAGAAAACCACCGGAAAGCTTTTCCGGATGTAAAAATATTCTGGTTGTGTAAATTTACGTTGTTTTTACAACCCAAATCAGTTATTATATTAAGTAGAAGAATTAATTAAGAAAAAGATTTGGGGGTGGTAAAAAATGGAGCGTTATGATGTATTTCATGATATTCTTGTGAATTTATTTCAGGAGATTATGGATATCGAAGAAAAAGCCCTGATTACCGCTGAATTTAAGAATATATCCGTGAATGATATGCATATCATTGAGGCAATTGGAACAGGAGAACCGAAAAATATGTCAACTGTGGCAAAGCTGATGTCCGTCACAGTTGGAACGCTTACAATTGCGATTAATAATCTGGTAAAAAAAGGTTATGTAAGCAGAGTCAGAAGTGAAGAGGACAGAAGAGTCGTGTTGATTTTCCTGACTGAAAAAGGAAAACGGGCGTACCAGCATCATCGGGAGTTTCATGATGGAATGGTAAAAGCACTGGTGGAAGGTCTGGATGAAGGGCAGCAGAAGATTCTTGTGAAATCTTTACTGAATTTGAGAACGTTTTTTAATTCTTATAAAAAAGATTGAGTGTACAGAAATTTTGTACACCCAATCTTTTTTTGCTTTTTAATAGTTTTCCAGTACATACTTTTCTATAACCGGAAACGGAGCAGGTCCGGTTTCTAATATAAATCGGTGAAATTCTTTTTTATCAAATTTATCACCGGCTTTTTTTTCAGCCAAGTCTCTTAAATCCATAAAATTCAGATATCCCAGATAGTATTTTAAATAATTGGCAGGATTTTCAATGATGTATTGGTAAATTTCCTTGCAGGTATCATCAGAAGCAATGCCGAATCCATGCAAAGACTGTGTAACCTGAGCTAAGGTCCAGCCGTATTCATGGATTTTAATATCGAGCAGAGAATACAGGCAGAGACTGATGGAGCGGTTTTGCCATAAAAGCTGTAAAAGTTCTGGTTCGACTTTAAAATAGGAGGCGGCATAGCCGTAGGAAATGGATTCGACATAAGTCGCCCAGCCTTCAATATAGCCACTGCATCCGAGCAGATTTCGGATAGGAGCAGGATTTTGTTTTCCATAATATAAAGTCTGATAGAGGTGTCCCGGAAAGCCTTCATGGGCAAGTGTGGTAAAGAGTTCGGCAGGATTTACCTGTGAACTTCGATTGATATAAATGGTATTTGGACTTAAGGTATCCGCAGGTGGAGTCAGATAAAAAGCGGGACTGGAAAATTCTTCCATTGAGGTGGGAACATATTTCACTTCGTACTTGGGACTGTCTAAATCAGGAAAATCCGTCTGCATGGCTTTGCTTAGATAGGAAAGCATTTCTTCTGGTGTGGCAGAAAGAGAAAAAACAGAAAGATTTTGTGCAAGGGATGGACTTTGGGAGAGCAGAGTCTGCATCTGGCGGTAATCAAGGGCAAGCTGGGTAAAAAGCCGTTCTTCGATTTCGTTGGTACTGCGAAAATCTCCGACCTGACTTTGAATCAGATAGTGATAATAGGCAGTACCATCTGGAAAACCGGCAAGCCCTCTGTCATTTTTTTCACTGCCTTTTAGAGCAGAAAGCTTTTCTGAAAGTGATTGATAGGAAGGAATCACGCAGGTATGGATTAATTTTTCATGGAGGCTTAGATAGGAATCTGCCTGTTTTTTGGTAAGTGTATCAGCATTTTGAAGTGAATTAATCTTATCTTTAAAAGCAGAAGCAAGATAATCCGAGGAGAGCATGGTCTGACACTGTGTAAGCAGGCGCTCCAAAGAAGCATCACTCATAAAGAGTCCACGTTTCGCTTTTTGAGATTCAAATTCTGCCAGTTCGTTATAATAGTCGGGGAGGCAGGAGAGCAGAGAAAAATAGTCTTTGATATCGTTTCCGGTGCGGAAGGTGTATTCGGCAAGCAGAATCGGAAGCTGGGAAGAAATTCCGAGATGAGGACTTAAGGGTTCTTGAAGCCAGAAAAAGTTTTCACCGGAAAGCTGCGTGGAAAATTCCAGAGAGAGAATATCATAAGTCAGCTGGTTTTCTTTGGAAAGTTTTTGATAGTGAAAGTTTTTCAGGCGTTTTTGATTGGATTTTAATTTAGAAAATGAATTAGAATGAGCTTTTTCGTTCATTGAGCCAAGACTGATTTTATAATCCTTGATTCCAAATTTCTCGGGATGTGCAAGCGTATAATGCAGATTTAAAGTATTAGAAGAAAGTTCGGAAGTAAAAATAGAATCGGTAAAGTGTTCAAACTGTTTGTTTTCCAGAGTGGGTTCGATTTTTTTCAAAAAGATGATAGAAAAAACAAGAAAGAAGCAAAAAATGAAAATCAAGATTCGATATTTGTTATGTAGGAAATTTTTCAAAGAACTGTCCTCTTAAAGCTTGAGAATTCTTTATTAGTTTATGAAAAAAATGAAAGAGTATGAATGCAGATAAGCATTCCCTCGCTTCAAGTGCGCAGATCGCGAAGCGACTGCGTTCATGAGCAAGTAGCGAAGCGGATTGCGAATGTACGCTTTACCAAATACAGACAAATTGGAAAAAGCCTCTGCTGGAAAAAGGCAGAGACTTGTGATAAGCTAATGAAGAAGTGAACTCTAAAATAAGGGAGGAAATGCAAGGTGAAAAAGAAGATGCTGGTTTTATTTCTGGCAGTGGGAATGATACTTGGAGGATGCCAGAACACACAGGAAAAACCACAGACCGGAAAGGGAGAAGAAACATCACGGGACGAAACGGAGGACACGCCAGAAGAAGAGAAGAACTATGATGTAAAACTGTCGAAGAACTTATATGATTTTGAATTTGCAATAAATGATACGGTTTTTCATTTGCCGCAGGCGCTGGATGATTGGAAGGAGACTGGATGGTCTTATGAGCGTGCCGAGTCGGAAGAAATGCTGGATGGTGATTCGTTTTTGGAGGGGGAGACATTAAAGAACGAGGAAAAAGAACTGATTGTGGATATTGTGAATCTGGATGGAGAAAAACAGCAGCTTGGCGCATGCAGTGTTGGGGGAGTGACACTGGAAAATATGGATAAGGATAATATGGTTTATCAACTGCCTGGAAAAATCACAGTGGGAGAATCCACGTTAGATGATGTTTTAGATGCGTATGGAGACCCGGATGACCAGTATGAGGAAAAAGACTGGGTTTATGTAACCTATGAATATGGAATTTATAAGAAAGCGGATTTGGTATTTGACATTGAAGATGAAGTCCTTGAAAAAGCAGTGCTGAAAAATTACAGGGATTCTGAACCGGAAGAAACCAGCAAAGACGTGCCAAAAGAAGTGAGTGACTATCAGGCTCCGGAAGCTTTTTCAGAGAATCCACTGGATTTTATCGTGCAGTTTGATGGAGATTTTTATCAGCTTCCGGCACCGGTTTCTGAATTTATCAAAAACGGATGGAAAATCGATGAAGAAGGTTCCGATACTTCGGTAAAGGCAGGACGCCATGGCTATGTAACATTGGAAAAAGACGGACAGACGTTATATGGTGTTGTGAATAATTACTCTAAGAGTGCAGTTCCGATTAAAAATAGTTTTCTTACCAATCTGCATGGAGATTTTGATGTGACAAAAGTGCCGATTCAGATTTACAGAGGGATTACGCTTGGAATGAATGAAGAAAGTATGAAAGAAGCGTTATCGGATGCAAAATATGAAACAAAAGAGGACGAAGAAGGAGTTTCTTATTATCTTTATGCAGATGAAGAAAAACGGGATTATGTGCGGATTTTTGTAGATAAAAATTTAAAATTGGTGCGTGAAATTGAGCTGAGTAACAGTCCGGAAGGACTGGAAGAGAAAATGTTATCGGAAGAGGATGAAAAAAGTGTAGAGGCTTCTGCAATGTCAGGCAGTGATACTCTTCCGGAACAGGAATAAATTTAAGAAAGAAGAGATAACAGGTATGGAAGAAAAAATTTATGATATGGTAATTATCGGAGCAGGTCCGGCAGGAATGAGTGCGGCGGTTTATGCAAAGCGTGCAGAGCTTTCTGTGCTGGTGATTGAGAGAGATTTTGCAAGCGGTGGACAGATTGTAAAAACCTATGAGGTGGATAACTATCTGGGGCTGCCGGGAATCGGCGGATATGAGCTGGGTGAAAAATTCCGGGAACACGTAGATAAATTTGAAGTTCCGTTTGTAAGAGATAAAGTACAGGAAATTCAGTTAGATGGAAAGCTTAAAAAAGTAATCACGAGAAAGGGAGGATATCTTGCTAAGACTGTGATTCTTGCAGGAGGATCAAGCCCGAGGCTGCTTGAGATTCCTGGAGAAGAAGAATTTCAGGGAATGGGTGTTTCCTATTGTGCAACCTGTGACGGTGCGTTTTTCAGAGAGCGGGTGACAGCAGTAATCGGAGGCGGAGATTCAGCAGTGGAAGATGTGATTTTCCTTTCACGCATTTGTAAAAAAGTGTACATGATTCACAGGAGAGATTCGTTAAAAGCATCCAAATCTCTGCAGTCAGTCCTTGATAAACTTGAAAATGTTGAGATTTTGTGGGATACTGTAGCAGAAGCGATAAAGGGAAACAGTGAGGTAGAAACACTTCAGATAAAGAATCAGAAGACTCAGGAAAAACGTGAGCTTTCGGTAGATGGAGTGTTTATTGCAGTTGGAGCAGTTCCGAATACCAAAGAATTTCAGAACTTGATTCAACTCGACGAAGCAGGCTATATCGCAGCGGAGGAAGATTGTAGAACCAATGTTGCGGGAATTTATGCAGCAGGAGATATCCGGACAAAGGCACTGCGCCAGGTGGTGACAGCGGTTTCAGATGGCGCAAATGCAGTTTACAGTGCGCAGAAATATCTATCTGAACTTGCATAAGGGACAGGGAAACACATAATAACACATGGCAAAAAGAGGATTAAGGAGGAACTTTTTGATGAAAAACACAAAAGTACTGGTAGAAGAACTGGAACAGGGAAAATATGACAGCGTTCTCTTAGATTTATATGTGGATGCGGAAAAACTGGACTATCAGAGAAAACGTTATATTGAGACAATCAAAAAATATGAGGAAACATTCGGAGAAGGCGAAGTGGAAATCTATAGCGCTCCGGGAAGAAGTGAAGTAGGTGGAAACCATACAGACCATCAACATGGAATGGTACTTGCAACTTCTATCAATCTGGATGCACTCGCAGTAGTAGGAGCTTCAAAAGACGAAAATATTCATGTAATGTCTGAAGGATATGACATGGTGGATGTTGAGATTGATGATTTAGAAGCCAGACATGAAGAAGAAGGAACAACTGCTGCTTTAATCCGTGGTGTAACCGCAGATTTAAAAGGAAAGGGTTATGAAGTAAAAGGATTTCAGGCTTACGTAACCAGCGATGTATTGATTGGTGCAGGACTTTCATCCTCAGCAGCTTTTGAAGTAATCGTGGGAACCATTCTTTCCGGTATGTTTAATGACGAAAAAATTGACCCGGTAGTGATTGCACAGTCCGGTCAGTTTGCAGAAAATGTATACTTTGGCAAGCCATGCGGACTGATGGACCAGATGGCATGTTCCGTTGGTGGTATGATTCATATTGATTTTAAAAATCCGGAAGAGCCGGTAGTAGAAAAAGTACCATCTGATTTTGAAGCTTATCAGTACAGCTTATGTATTGTAGATACAAAAGCATCTCATGCAGATTTGACAGATGATTATGCACAGATTCCGGCAGATATGAAAAAAGTAGCGAAATTCTTTAAAAAGAATTTCTTAAGAGAAGTTCCGGAAGAAGAATTTTATAACCAGATTTCTGCAATGCGTGGTCTATTAGGAGACCGTCCGGTGCTTCGTGCGATTCATTTTATAGAAGAAGAAACCAGAGTACAGAAAGAAGTGGATTCTTTAAAAGCAGGAGACTTCAAAGAATTTCTTGAACTGGTAAAAGAATCCGGTAACTCTTCTTTTAAATATCTTCAGAATGTATATACTACAAATGACTTAAATCAGCAGGCCGTTTCTGTTGCACTCGCAGGAAGTGAGAGAATTTTAGGAAAACATGGCGTGTGCAGAGTACATGGTGGTGGATTTGCCGGAACAATTCAGGCATTCGTAGAAAATGATTTCGTAGAAGAGTATAAGAGAAGAATGGACAAAGTATTTGGACATGGTTCTTGTCAGGTATTAAAAGTACGTCAAAAAGGCGGGGTAAAAGTTCTCGGATAAGAAATATAATTTTCAGAATATTCACGAAAAAAAAGTGCACAAAAGATTTTAAAAAGTGGTCAAAATCACGAAAAATACGGAAAAAGTTATCCACATTTTATTGTGGATAAAAGGCTGTAAAATCAAGTTATCCACAAAGTTATCCACATTCGTGTGGAAAATGTGGATAACTTTTTTGATTTACATAAGATTCGAGCCAAACAGACGTTTTGTGCATAAGTTATAAAAGTGGATTTGTGGATAACTTTGTGGACAAAAAAATCACGAGAGTCAAATTCAATTATTGGGGAATAAACACTTAAATTGTATGAAATCATGAGAAAACTAAATATAATATCAGAAAATAATGAAATTCTATAAAACTTCATAAAGGACACAAAAAAACACCGTCCCCGCAGTATCAAGTCTCTGCAAAAACAGTGCTTTTAGTGCGCCTTCAGGGACTCGAACCCTGGACAAATAGATTAAGAGTCTACTGCTCTAC
>OLQP01000311.1_pt1 | contig 46111 bp, 44 predicted proteins | sample 1643181 | NCBI WGS metagenome assembly OLQP01 (sample SAMEA3136710, study PRJEB25190) | human gut metagenome | biome: human gut; feature: human-associated habitat; material: faeces | place: Austria | collected 2013 | reverse complement strand
AGGCTTCGCCCGCCCTCCAGAAACGGATTGATACACCAACTTTCGGGACGCTACCAGCATCGGTTTGTTGGGTTGCGGTTTGAACGTGGGGTGCCTGTTTTTGGCACAAATTTACGGGTAGGGGAATTTGGTTCGGATTGTGGACGATTTCGACCTGAGGTTTCTTGTTTTTCACCCCTATCGTACATGCGAAACAGCGCCGAATCGTTCCCCTACCCGTTATTTTGTGCCAGAATTTCGACTCGCGCGTTCACGATGGAGAAGCGCGTGGCCCGCGCATCGACGGGCCGCACGCTTTCGGCGCTTACGCCACGATCAGGGTGCCGGACTCGCCCTCGATGGCTTCGGCGGCGTTCTCGAGGCTGGTGATGACGGCCTTGCCCTCGGGGTAGGCTTGCAGGTACGCGATGCAGGCCTCCACCTTCGGCAGCATGGAGCCGGGAGCGAACTGGCCTTCCTCGATATACTGCGCGGCCTCGGCCACGGTCAGCACGTCGAGGTCCTGCTGGTCCGGCGTGTTGAAGTTGATGGCCACCTTCGGCACCGCGGTGAGGATGACCAGCATGTCGGCCTTGAAGTCGGCCGCCAGCTTGGCGCTAGAGCGGTCTTTGTCGATGACGGCCGGCACACCGCGATACCCGCCGTCCTCCTCAATGACGGGCACGCCGCCGCCTCCCGTGGACACCACGAGGTAGCCGTCGTCCACGAGGTCCTTGATGGCATCGAACTCCACGATGCGCACCGGCGCGGGAGAAGCCACCACCTGGCGCCAGCCGCGGCCGGCGTCCTCCTTGAACGTGGCGCCCGTCTCGTTCGCAAGACGCACGGCCTCGTCTTCAGTCAGAAACGCGCCCACGGGCTTCGTGGGATCCTGGAACGCGGGGTCGTTCGCGTCGACCACCGTCTGGGTGATGAGCGCCACCGACGAGCGCATGATGTCGCGACGCTTGAGCTCGTTCAGGATGGCCTGGGACAGCTGGTAGCCGATGTATCCCTGGCTCATGGCGCCGCACTCGGGCAGCGGCATGGCCGGCGTCTTGCCGTCATGGGCGTTCGCGTAGTCGAACGCGTTCTGGATCATGCCGACCTGCGGCCCGTTGCCATGGGATACGACGACGTTCACGCCCTCGCCCACCATGTCGACGATGTGCGAGGCGGTGTTCTTCACCAGCTCGAGCTGCTCTTGCGGCGTGTTGCCCAAGGCGTTGCCGCCGAGGGCGATGACCACGGTCTGGCCGGGTCCTTTCTGATAGGACATGGGAAATCCTTTCTGATTGGGGCTTCGGACTTTACACGCCAGCTGGCTGCTGCTGAGTGATGCAGTGGATGTTGCCGCCGCCGTACGCCACCTCGCGCGTGGGCACGCCCACGACTTCGCGCTCGGGGAACATCTCCTGCACCTGCTGCAACGCCTTCTCGTCGTATTCGTCGTCGTACTGGGGCACCAACACGAAATCGTTGCCGATGAGGAAGTTCATGTACGAGGCAATGCACACGTCCTCGGTGGTGCGCGGGATGGTGCCCTCCACCACGTCGATGGCGTCCACTTCCTCCTGCGTCATGTAGGTAGGCTCCTTCGGCATGGTCAGCTTGTGCACCTTGAGCTGGCGGCCCTTGGCATCGGTGGCGTTCGACAGCGTTTCGTAGGCGGCGTGCGCGGCCTCGTAGAACGGGTTGTCCTCATCGTCGGTCCAGATGCAGGCCACCTCGCCCGGGCGCACGAAACAGGCCACGTCGTCGATGTGCCCGTTCGTCTCCTCGGGGTCGATGCCGTCCTTGATCCAGATCACCTTGTCGACGCCCAGGTACTCGCACAGGTAGTTCTCGATCTGCTCCTTCGAGAGCTCGGGGTTGCGCCCCTCGGACAAGAGGCACATCTCCGTGGTCATCACGGTGCCTTCGCCGTCCACGTGGATGGAGCCGCCCTCCAGCACGAACGAGTCCGGACGGTAGCGGTCCACGCCCGCGAGGTCGGCCACCTTCAGGCCCACGAGCGCGTCCTGGTCCCACGGGAAGTACAGGCCGTCCACCAGCCCGCCCCATGCGTTGAAATGCCAGTGCACCGCGCGCACGTCGCCGTCGTCGTTCACCACGAACGTGGGGCCGCAGTCGCGGATCCACGAGTCGTCGCTGGTCATCTCCACGACCAGGATGTTCTCCTCGCCCGCCAGCACGTAGTGCGCGGCGGCGTAGTCCTCGGGGTTCACGCCCACGATGACCGGCTCGAACTGGGCGATGCCGCGCGCCACGTCGGCGTACGCCTTCTGCGCGGGCTTCGCGCCGTCGCGCCAGTTGTCGGGGCGATGCGGCCACAGCATCCAGATGCACTCCTGCGGCTCGAACTCGCCGGGCATGCGGTAGCCGTCTTTCTTCGGGGTCGATTCGTTCTCGTAAATGGTATCCATAGGTACGTCCTTTCGGGGTTGGTTGTCATCCTGAGCGAGCGCAGCGTGTTCGTTGGATCCCGTTTGGCGCCAGCCGCGGCGGCTCCCGCTATCGCCGCACGGGATCCTTCGACTGCGCGCCTTCGGCGCTCCGCCCAGGATGACACGGGTCGCGTTACACCAGATCGCGCGGCTCGCGGCCGATGAGCAGGTCCTCTTCCACGGCGATCTTCTCGGATTCAGGCATTTCCTCGTAGCCGTGCGCCACATCGAACTCGAACGGGTCGCCGCTCGAGCCCATGCCGCCGTAGTCGTCCTTGCGCCCGCGCGCCGACCAGATGCGCACGAGCTCGCCCAGGATGACGAACGCGATCACGCCGATGAGCATGGGGATCTTGCTCATCTCCTCGGGCGAGCCGTTCAGCGGCACGATGGTGGCGATGATGGCCAGCACTAGCAGGATCACCGGCACCCACGCCACCACCAACGCCACGCCGCGGCCGCCCGGCACCTTGAACACGCGGTTCGCCGCGGGATCTATAGTGCGCAGCTTCAAAAACGCCGGGAACATGGGGATGTAGCTGATCAGCAGGAACACGATGTTCATGGAGAAGAAGATCCAGAAGAAGCCGTCGAAGCCCGCCAGCTCCATAACGGGCGACAGCAGCACCAGCACGCTGGCCACCACGCCGTTGACGATGGCGGCGCCGGTGGGCATCTGGTTCTTTTCGCTCTCGTGCGCGAACACCTTCGGCATGTTCTTCTTGCGCGCCGCGTGCTCGGCCACGAAGTTCACGCCGAACGACCAGCTGACCATGTTGCCGAACAGCGTGATGAGGAACACGACGCCCACCACGATGAACAGCACGCTGCCCACGCCCGCCATGATGCCCACGGCGTCCATGATGCCGGAGTCCAGCGAGATGTCCATGGCCGGGATGGCGGCGCCGATGCCGAACGAGCTGAACAGGTACAGCGCCGCGATGGCGATGCCGCCCGCGATGATGGCGCGGGGAATCTGCTTGTTCGGGTTCTCCATCGAGCCCACGTACGTGGTGATGACCTCGAAGCCCATGAAGTTGAACAGGATGATGGACAAGTACGTCAGGCTGTTCGAGTCGAGCGCCGGCAGGAACGTCTCGGGCGCCATGTCGTTCGCGAAGCCGAAGTTCACGGCGTACCAAATGCCGAGGCCGCCCACCACCAGCGCGATGCCCACCTTGAGCACGGCGGCCATGTTGAGGATCCACGCCGAGTCCGACACCTTCGAGAAGCTGAGGAACACGACGATCCAGATGAACGCCAGCTCGATGGCCAGCGAGGGCACCAGCCCGATCTCCATGCCGGTGATCATCGAGATGGTCTCAGGGAACAGGAAGGCGAGCGAGGCCATCCACAGCGGGAAGTTGATCCAGTAGTACCAGCTCACGCGGCTGCCCCACTTGTCGCCGAACGCGCGGCGCACCCAGTCGTACAGGCCGCCCTCGTCGTCGTAGGTGGTGCCCAGCTCGGAAACCACCAATCCGTACGGCAGCAAAAACGCGATGATGAGGAAGATCCACCAGAAGAACTGCGAGTTGCCGATGGCGGCCGCAGGAGCCGCCGCCTCGGCCACGAACACGACGGTGATGACCGACAGGATCGCGTCGACCAACCGGAATTTCTTATTCTTTGCCATAAGGAGCCTCTTTCAAATCAGTCGGACCCTTACTTGATCGCTTGCTTGCCGAGGCCTTCCAGCAGGTAGTTCAGCTGGTCGTGGGCTTCTCCGGCTTCGGTCTGGTCGGTTTCGGCCTGCTTGCAGAAGTACGCCAGCAAGCCGCGGATGGAGTGCTTGCGGTTCTCGGCCTCGTCCCAGCAGATGGACTGCGAGCCGTCGATCACCGCGTCGGTCACTTCCTCGCCGCGCGAGGCGGGCAGGCAGTGCATGAACTTGGCGTCCGGGGCAGCCATGGCCATAAGCTCCTCGGTGACCTGGTACGTCGGGTAGAAGATGGCCATGCGCTCGTCCTTCGACAGCTCCTTGTCGTACAGGCCGTACCACACGTCGGTGTACACGAAGTCGGCGTCCTTCATGGCCTCCTCGCGGTTGTCGGTAACGCCGACACTGCCGCCCGACACCTCGCAGTTCTTACGGCCGATGTCCAGCAGGTCCTCGCGGATCTGATGGCCCTCGGGGCCGTACTGCACGAAGGTCATGCCCATCTTCGAGGTGATGAACATCTCGGACACGCACACCTGGGTGGCGTCGCCCACGAACACCATCTTGCAGTTCTCGATGCGCTTGCCCTCAGGCAGGTGCTCGATCATGGTGAGGAGGTCGCCCATCTCCTGGGTGGGATGGTTGTAGTCGGACATGCCGTTGATCACGGGGATCGTCGCGTACTTCGCCAGCTCGACGAGGTCCTCGTGGCGGTCGACGCGCGCTTCGAGAACGTCCAGCAGGCGGCTCATGACGCGGGCCGAGTCCTCGATGGTCTCGTGACCGCCCAGCTGGATGGTGCCGGGCGCGTAGAACTGGCCCGTGCCGCCGAGGTCGGCCATGGCGCCCTCGAACGACAGGCGCGTGCGGGTGGACACCTGCTGGAAGATCATGCCCAGCGTCTTATGTTTCAGCAGCTCGGGGTAGTACCCGGCCTTCACGCAGCGCTTGAGCACGCGCGACAGCTCGATCATGTCGAGCAGCTGGTCCTTCGTGAAATCGTTGGTATCGAGAAAATCCTTGACGGTCATCGAAAAGCCTCCTTCGAAAGCGAACTGAACGGGCAGCCCGTCGTCGCGGCAGCGCCAGCGCGATGCGGCGAAGACAAACCGGCGCGACCGGATTGCAGTACGGCCGCGCCTTGCCGTCAGTTGTAACCCGAATCGCCGAAGCGCTCGACAAGGCTTGCGGGTCGTGCGAGAATCGAAGACGAACCGAAACCGAATCGCAAAAGGATGTCCTATGAACCTGCCCGGACTCATCACCGTTCAACCCGACCGAACCGAGGAGCTCGATGCGCTCGCCCGCATGGTTGGCACGTGCTTCCTCGAGGAGATGTGGTACGTCACCTGGCTCGAAGCGCTCGACGAGCTGGGCATCGGACGCGATCGCAAGCTGGAGATCACGCGCGCCGTCATCCGGTCGGACTACGAGGTCACCGCACCGTACCAGTGCGTGTACGCGCTGCCCGACCGAGCGGGGGCCGCGAACGTCTACCTGCGCAGCGAGCTGGGCGACGTCGACTGGACCGAGCTCGAGGAGGAATCGGGCGCGCTTCTGGCCGAGGTGCTCACCGACGAAGAGATCGACGTGCTGGGACCGCGCATCGAGGCGATGGACCCCATCTCCTCCACGAGCTGGCCGCTCGAGCGTGCGGCGGCCGACGAGGATTTCATCTACTTCATCTCGGCCGGTGTGGATCCCGAGAAGCGTGGCAGCGGAGCATTCCGCCGTCTGTTCACGCCGTTTCTGGAATACGCCGACGAGCACGGGCTGGCCTGCTACCTCGATTGCTACACCGAACGGCTCGAGCAGCTGTACGGCCACTTCGGCTTCGAGACGGTGGAGCGCCGCAGCATCGACGCCTTCCCCATCGAAGAGCGCCTGATGGTCCGCCGGGCGCGGTAGGCGCGAGCGAAGGAGAGTTCCTGGTGAAGTCGAGCGAGATAGCGAAGCTGGCGGGGGTGTCGGTGCGCACGCTGCGCCATTATCACGCCATCGACCTGCTGCCCGAGCCGCCGCGCGGCGAGAACGGCTACCGCGACTACGGCGCAGGGGACCTCGTGCGCCTGCTGCGCATCAAGCGGCTGTCGTCGCTAGGGTTCTCGCTGTCGCGCATTTCGGAGGTGCTCGACGAAATGGACGCTCATCTGGCCGAAGCAGCCGGCCCGAACGCCGACGAGGCGCTCGATGAACTCGACCGCGAACTGGCGCTGCAGATCGAGCGTCTGCAGGAGCAACGCCGCACCATCGCCCTGCTGAAGCGCGAGCAGTTGGATCCCGACTTGCCGGTGCGGTTCGCCCGCGCGGCCAAGGCGCTCATCGGCAACGCCTACGACACGCTGCCCGTGCGCAGCGGCGACCGCGACGCGCTGCTTATCGCCGGGCACCTGTATACCGAGGAAGATATCGCCGAACTTGAGCGCACCGTATCCGCCCTCGGCGAGAAAGGGCTGATCGAAGATCTCCATAACATACAGACGATGTTCGACGAACTGCCTCCCGATGCGACGGATGCGGACATCGACCGCGTAATCGATGCCGCCATGGAGATGCTCGACCCTGTGATCGACTGCTTCGACCCTGCGAACTGGGACAGCGAACTCAACCCCCAGGCCGAGCTGTACATCGACGAACTCATCCGCGCCGGGCTCAACGAGGCGCAGGCACGAGCTCAGACCCAGCTGGAAGAGACGCTTGAAGCTCGCATCCTCGCAAAACGCGGAGCCGCCTCCATATCTTCGTCACAGGACGCTTGACCCCGACGCAGCGTCGTAGTTTTTACTCCTTTCTAGCAACGATTGTCATCCTGAGCGAAGCGCCACAGGCGCGCAGTCGAAGGATCCCGCAAGAAAGGACCCCTCATGTTCGGCCGCACATCCGTCAGATTCCTCGTATCGAACGCGCTTTCCCTGCTGGGAAACTCCATCGCAGCCGTCGCGCTTCCGCTCATCTTGCTGGCTACCACCGGCGATGCGCTGGCCGCCGGCACGCTGGCGCTCATCTGCGCCGTCCCCCAGATGGCCATCGGCATCGTGGGCGGTGCGGCGCTCGACCGCTTCAACCGCCGCACCATATCCATCGCCTCCGACCTCGTATCCGCCGCCAGCGTCGCGCTCATCCCCGTGGTGGACATGGTATGGGGGCTGAACTTCTGGTGGTTCGTCGCACTGGGCCTGCTGGGAGCCGTGGGCGACATCCCCGGCATGACCGCGCGCGACGCGCTGCTGCCAGCCGTCACCAAACACGACGACGTGGACCTCCAACGGTTCATGGGGTTGTCGCAGTCGCTCGATTCGCTGGTCACCATCGTAGGGCCCGCGTTGGCGGCGCTGTCCATCGGCCTGGTCGGCGGCGTGCCGTCGCTGTGGTTCACGGCCGCCCTCTCGTTCTCGGCAGCGCTTGCCACCGCCACCATCCCGCGCTGCGTGGGCGCGGTGCGATCGGGTGCCCCTGCGAACGAAGGCGACGCGACCGCGCAGCGGGGCGTCGTGCCATCGGCCGTGGGCGCGCTGCGCACCGGTATCCGCGTGCTGTTCCGCACCGACGGCGTGCTGACGGTGTCCACGCTGCTCTCGTTCGGCATCGTCATGGTCATGGGGTCGTTCCAGGGCCTCGTCCTGCCCGTGTTCTTCACGGACAGCGGCCGTCCCGAGCTGCTGGGCTACGTGCTGTCGACCATGTCGCTGGGCCTGCTGGCAAGCTCGCTCGCCTATGCCGCGTTCGCTCCGCGTCTGTCGCGTCGGACATGGTACGTGCTGTCGATGTTCGGCATGCTGTTGGGCGTGGCTATTCTGGGCGCGTTGCCTCCCTATCCGTTCATGCTGCTGGGCGCGCTCGTGCTGGGCGTGAGCGCCGGACCCGCGTCGGCGCTGCTGGGCTTCTTCATGCTCGATCGCATTCCCGAGGCGTCGCGCGGCAGCGCGCTGGGCACGCAGAACTCGCTTCTGCTGGCGGCGGCGCCCGTTGCCGTGTTCGCCACCTCGGTAGGCGTCAGCGCACTGGGCACCTCGGTGGCCGCCGTCGTGCTCGTAGGCTGCTGGATGGCCATCACGGCCTTCGCCCTGGTCGCGCGCGGCATGCGCAACCTCGACGACGCCGCGCCCGACCTGAAGCGGGAGGAGGGCGCCCTCGAGGAGGCGCGATTCGATTCGTAAGCGTCCTCCTCGCCATTTCAGCCCGATTGCGTGCAAGTCGCACCTTTCCAACGGCCGCGCAGCCACCCGAACGGCACTCGCCACCCGCTCCTATCATGACGGAAAAACCACTCGGGCGCAGCGCGTCCGGCACGAAAGGAGCGCCATCATGGCACAAACCGCATTGGTCACCGGCGCGACGAGCGGCATCGGAGAGGCCCTCTGCCTGCTGTTCGCCAGCGACGACTTCGATCTGGTCACCGTCGCACGCGACAAGGAGGCTCTGGAAAAGCAAGCCGACGAGCTGCGCAGGCTCGACATCGATGTGCTTCCCATCGCCTGCGACCTCTCCGACCCCGACGCTGCGCGCACCATCTTCAAGCGCGTCCAGGAGGCGGGCAAGGAGATCGAGATCCTCGTCAACGACGCGGGCTACAGCCCCGCCGGCCAGTTCTCCGACCTGCCCATCGCCGACATCCGCTCGATGATCCAGGTCAGCGTCACCAGCCTCGCCGAGCTGACCAGCGTGTTCCTGCATCCCATGCTGGAGCGCGGCCACGGCCGCATCCTCAACATGAGCTCGATGATGGCGAAAACGCCGTGCCCCTACAACGCGCTGTACGGCGCGGCGAAGGTGTTCGTGCTGTCGTTCTCAACCGCGCTGGCGCGCGAGCTCAAGCACACCGGCGTGTCGGTGACCACCGTCTGCCCCGGCGCCACGCGCACGAACTTCCCGAAGAACGCCGGCATCGAGGACGCGCCCGCGTGGAAGTACTTCTCCATGGATACCGACGAGACGGCCATCCGCGTGTACCGCGCGCTCATGCGCGGCGAGCGCTGCGCCGTGACGGGCTGGTACAACAAAGTGGGTTCGATCTCGGTGCGGCTCATGCCCATGGGCATGCAGCTGCTGGCCGGCGAGTGGCTGATGGGCGCGCGCAAGCATCCGCTCGACCACGAGGGAACCGAAGAGGGCTCGCACGAGGAGCATCCGCACGGCCGGAAGCAGGGTCAAGCCGGGACGCAGGCCTGCGGATGCGGCCATGCGCACGATCACGGGGCCGGTCACGAAGACGGGCATCCTCGCGGACGCGAGGACGATCAGGCTCGGAGGCACGACCACCATCAGCACGGCCAGCGCGAACACGGCGGCATGGGCGGCACCGCGCCTGTCTGCCGCATCAGCTGGGATCGCTGGTAGTTCCTTTCAGAAGCGGCCGGGGCAGGCTTGCTCCGGCCGCTTCCGCTTCACGGCCGTTGCCAGGCGGTGGAGCCTATCTCGCCCAGACGGAAATCCGACCCGTCGTAGGAAATGCGCGTGACGCTGGCGTTCGGTATCTTCACCGGATCGTTCACGCGCTCCGGGTCGATGAGGTACACGAGCGTGCGCACGACGAACGAATGCGTCACCACCAGCACGTTGCCGCCGCCGCGCTTCAGCCCATCATCGCCGGCCTCGCGGAAGAACCCGCGCAGGCGCCGCTCGATGGCATCGAAGCGCTCGGCGCGGCCGGAGCAATCCGCATCCGCCAGCACGTCGGCCACCTCGGGCAGCCGCCGATTGTGCTCCTCGAACGACAGCGGCGCGCCGAACCCCGCGTCGAGCGTGGCGTGCAGCAGCTCTCCCGGCTCGCCCTCGAGGTCGCCGTAGCACCATTCGCGCAAACGCATGTCATCGTAGGGACCGAACGGCACCTTGCTCCCCCGCGCGCGCAGCAGCTCGTCGAGCGTATGCACGGCACGGCCGCTGTCGCTCGAGTACGCCGCGGAGAAGTCCACTTCGGCCAGCCCGCGGCCCAGCGACTGCGCGGCGCGCACGCCCTCGTCCGTGAGCGGCGTGTCGCACCAGCCCTGCACCTTGCCCATGACGTTGAACAGCGTCTGCCCGTGACGCACGACGTAGAACGTCATCTCGCCGGAACGGCGCTCCCCCGCCTCCATCAGACGACCTTGCAGACGTCGACCCAGGTGCAGGGCGCGGCGCAGCGTTCCAGCTCGTCGGGCGTCAGGCGCACGGCGCTCGCGGCGTTGCCCGCCGCCGGATACACGGTGTCGAAGCGCCGCAGTGATTCGTCGAGGAACACGTCCACACCTTCGTTGAGCGCGAACGGGCACACGCCGCCCACGCCGTGGCCTATCAGCGGCTCGGCCTCGTCGGCGGCGAGCATCTTCGCCTTGCAACCGAACCGCGCCTTGTACTTGGGGTTGTCGATGCGCGCATCTCCCGCGGCCACCACGAGCGCGACGCGGTCGCCCACGTGGAACGACAGCGTCTTCGCGATGCGCGCCGGCTCGCAGCCCACGGCCTGCGCGGCAAGCTCGACGGTGGCGCTCGACGTCTCGAACTCCAGCACGCGCTCCTCCATGCCCCGCTCGCGCAGAAACGCCTTCACCTTGTCGATAGCCATCGTCGCCTCGCTTTCCGGATAGGTTGCAGCTTCCAGTATAGCGCCGCATCCCGAATCGAAGAAGCCGACGACCGGATACCGCGATCCCAGTTCGGAAGCAGGCTGGGCGATGTCATCCTGAGCGGAGCTACCCCTACTCCCCCTCGAACTTCGCTAGGAACGCCTGGGTGCGCTGGTGCTGGGGGTTGTTGATCAGCTGCTCGGCCGGGCCTTCCTCCACGATAACGCCGCCGTCCATGAACACGATATGGTCGGCCACGTCGCGCGCGAAGTTCATCTCGTGCGTCACGATGACCATCGTCATGTTCTCGGCCGCCAGATCGCGGATGACCTTCAGCACGTCCTTCGTCAGCTCGGGGTCGAGCGCGCTCGTGGGCTCGTCGAAGAACAGCACGTCGGGGTCGAGCGCGAGCGCGCGGGCGATGGCCACGCGCTGCTGCTGGCCGCCCGACAGCTCGCAGGGCACCATGTCTTCTTTGCCCGCGAGGCCCATCTTCGCCAGCAGGCCGCGCGCCGCCGCCAGCACCTCGTCCTTCGGGCGCTTCTGCACGTGGAGGGGCGCGTCGGTGATGTTCTTCAGCACCGAGTAGTGCGGGAACAGGTTGAAGTTCTGGAACACCAGGCCGAAGCGGGTCTTCGCTTCCTTGAGCACGGCCTTTGGCGCATAGGCCGCCGCGCCCGCGCCGTCGCTTTCGGCAACCACAAGGTCGCCGTAGGCCAAGCGCCCCGCGTCGAGCGTCTCCAGCAGCGTCATGCAGCGCAGCAGCGTCGACTTGCCGCCGCCCGACGGCCCGATGACGGCCACCACCTCGCCCGGCTGCACCTTGAGCGAGATGTCCTTGAGCACCGGCGTCCCGCCGAAGCTTTTCTGCGCATGCTCGAGCAGCACGACGGGTTGTTCGTTGGTCATGACATGTGCTCCTTCCAGGTTTGCCAAAGTCAGCGAGGCTTTCTGCAGCGTCGAGCCGTTCCGCTGTTCGCCAGAACAGCGGAACCTATCAATCATGGTAGTAGTTCAGCCGCTTCTCGACGCGGGTGAGGATGATTTCCACGATAAAGTTGAACACCCAGTAGATCACGCCCGCGATGACGTAGGGAAGCATGCTCACCTGCGAGGCGGCGATGGCCTTCGCCTGGCTGAACATCTCCATGATGCCCAGCACGAACGCGAGCGAGGTGTCCTTCACCAGCGTGATGATCTCGTTGCTCATGGCGGGCAGGATGCGCTTTACCACCTGGGGCAGCACGATCTTCATGAACGTCTGGAACCGCGAGTAGCCCAGCACCTCGGCCGCCTCGTACTGCCCGCGCGGGATAGACTGGATGCCGCCGCGGTAGATCTCGCCGAAGTAGGCCGCATAGTTGATGATGAAGCCGATGGAGCACGCCCAGTACTTCCAATCGTTGCCCATCTGCAGGCCGAACAGGTAGTACGGGCCGAACATGAGCGCCATGAGCTGCAGCATGAGGGGCGTGCCGCGCATCACCGAGATGTAGAAGCGCGTAACGAGCGCGACCGGCTTGAACCGGCTCATGCGCCCGAACGCCACCAGCACGCCCAACGGCAGCGAGCCGATGAGCGTGGTGACGAATATCTGCAACGTGAACGCCAAGCCCGAGAGCAGAAGCTCCATCATGGTCGCGAATTCCATGTTCGGCCTTTCTCAAACATAACAGGTCCAGTAACGTCAGCGAGAACCGTTCCCGTGCCGAAGATTCGGGGGATCGCGGAGGCGAAGCGTACTGCGGTACGCGAGCTTCCGGGATCGCGCGAAGATTCGGTGCGCGAACGGCCCGCAGCGTCGAGCAGGTCCGCCGGCCGTCAGGCCAGCGGAACCTTACAGCACCCAGTTGTCGTACGTGATGCCCTGGTCGGCGTACTTGTCGCACAGCTGCTTGACGGTGCCGTCCTCGTTGAGCGCCTTGAGCGCGTCGGTCACCTGCTGGGCCAGCTCGGTGTCGCCCTTCTTGAAGCCCACCGCGTAGTTCTCGGGGGCCAGCACGCCCAGCTTCACGTAGGCGTCGGGCTTGGCGGCCATCTGGTAGCTGGCGATGGACAGGTCGCACGCAACGGCGTCCACCATGCCGGACTCAAGCTGCATGAACGCGTTGTTGTAGTCGCCGATGGTCTGGAGCTCCTTGAACGTGTCGGCGAGGGGCTTCTGGCCCTTCTCGTCCTCCAGGACATGGAGCGCCGCGGAGTCGACCTGCGTCAGCACCGTCTTGCCGGCCAGATCCTCGAGCTTCTTGGCATCGCTGTCCTTCTTCACGACCACCACCTGCTCGTTGTACATGTACGGCTCGGAGAACGTGAACTTGTCTTCACGCCCCTCCATGGTGAAGCCGTTCCAGATGCAGTTGATGGTGCCGCTGCCGATGAGCGCGTCCTTCGCGTCCCAGTCGATCGCCTGGAGGTCGAGATTCCAGCCCATCTTCTCGCACACGGCCTTGGCCAGCTCCAGGTCGAAGCCGGTGAACTGCCCATCATCGCCCACGTAGCCGTAGGGCGGGTAGCCCTGGTCGAAGCCCACCGTCAGCGTGAACGCCCCGTCCGTCGCGCCGGAGTCGCCGCCCTGCTGCTGCGCGTCGCCGCCGCCGGAGCACCCGGCCAGCATCACCGCGGACAGCGCCAGCGTGGCCACGGCGGCCGCGAGCGCTACGAGTTTCTTCTTCATCGTCTCTCCCATCGTCCTGAACCCGGTCGCCGCGCGCCCTTCCCTCATGACGCCTTCGCTTCGACCGCTTTTCTACTTTACTGTACTAAAGCGCGGGGACAGTATAGCACAGCCGTCGAAAAGCGGAACCCCCTGCGATCGGGAACCGGCGACGGACGGCGCAAGCGGAGCGAGCGCGAGCCGGCAGCTGCCCCGAAGCGCAAGCGCGACGACGGACATCACATCGAGGCGGCTCCGAGGTGAGGGCGCAATGGCGGCCCGGCTCGCCATTGCGCCCTGGCGCTTTCCGTATCGCCCCGCCTTTCCCCACGAAGCTGTTGGCAGAGATTGCGCGCTATGAACGATTTGCCGAGCATACAGAAAAAGGCGAGCTGGGAGTTTCTCGAACCATTCCCGAAAAGATGTCCCGAAATCGTGCATACCATGCGATCCGTGCCAGAGCGCTTTCCGGAATGCGCCTGCTTCATGCGGAACCGGTGCGAGCGCGGCGCCCCGCAACGGCCCGCGCTCAGCGAGCCAACAGCGCGCGGAGGCTCGCAACTTGAACGGGCGTCAGGCGCAGCGCGTCACGCACGTATGCCGGAAACCCGCCGACGCACCCCTCGACTTCGTCGAAGAACGCACGCAAGTACGTCGGCCGCGCCTCTAAAAACGACGCCAGCACCGCGCGCTCGTCATCCGACATCCCCTGCGACAACTGAGCCGTCTCGTGAGCCGTCGTCTCGGCGTTCGCCTCGTTGGTGGCCAGGTACGCAGCCATTATGTCGTCTTCGGGGCATCCGGCTATGCGTTGCAGCACGGCGCACAGCACGCCCGTGCGATCTTTGCCGTGCTCGCAGTGCACGAGGGCAGGCAGGCGTTCCGCGGCCATCGTGCGCAGAACGGTTCCCATAAGGGGAAACTCGCGCGCATAACGCCGGTAATTGCAGATCATGCGCTCTTCCGGACGGCCGTACTCGCCGATGACGCCGGCCACCAGACGGCGAGACGCGTCCGAACGTTCACGATCGGTGGAAGGTTCGAATGCGAGCGTTTTAGCGCCGACGATACGCGGTTCGGGACTGGACGCCACCTCCCAACGGTTACGCAGGTCGTAGATAGAGCGAACGCCCAAACCGCCCACGACGAACGCCGCCTCGTGCTCGGTGATGCGCGAAAGCGAAGCCGACCGGAACAGGCGCGCGCCCTCAAGCGGCCCCCCGTCGATGGCGCGCAAGCGGATGCCGCCGAACGACGCGACGCCCGGCGCGCCCGCGCCCGCAGGCGCGCCCGCCCTCGCGTCCGTCACGACTCTACCTCGAAAGCGTATTCCGCGACGATATCCGATACCGTGCCGTCGCCGTCGACCGCGCGCACCTTCAGCAGATAGCGGCCGGGCCGTTCCGGACGATACACGAAATGCCAGTTCACGCCTTTGTCGATGACCGCGCCTGCCGTCTGATAGGTCGTCCAGGTTGCACCGCCATCCAACGAGAACTGCATCGCGGACACATTGCGCTCGAAATCGTCCACGTACCCGTCGAACTCGAGAGGCTCCCCCACCCGATGCGCCACCGCCATCCCCTTTCACCGGCAAACTCCACCTCGTCCGCGCGAACGATGCGCGCCCGTCCACCCTACCACAAGCAAACACCCCGCGCAAAACCAAACAGGCCGCCCCCTTGCAGCAGCGGGCGACCTCGAAAACACGGGCCGGCAGCCAAGGGCTGCCGGCCCGCTTGCGAAAGACGGCGAGGGAGGGCCGTCTTTCGCATCTATCCGATCAGGCTCATCACCGTTTCGGCAACCAGGTCGGCATGCATGCCGGCAGCGAGGATCAGGAAGCGGAGCGCACACCCGCCTATCAGAGCGCCCACGGCGCCCGCCGCCATCAGCGCGCCGCCATGCTGCTTCATACCGGGCTTCTTCTTGCCGCGCTTGTGTAGCACAAGCCCTGACACGGCCATGGCCAACGGCATCGCCAACCCGCACGCTGCCACCAGAGCCCAAAAGCAGGCTGCGAGATCGCCCGTCAGCAGCAGCGCCGCAGAAGCCGCAGCCGTCGCGCCCACCGCCGTCTGGACGTCGCCTCCCAGCATGACCGCAAAGAACGCCGCCAACACCGCTATCTCGACCAGCACAAGCACCACGACGATCCGCTCCATGAGCACGCGCGCCTTGGGAGCAAGGGCATCCTTCTTCGACAGCGCGAGCGCCACCAGCTCCACCAACGCCACGCCCGTATCGAAGGCCGACACCGTGAACAGCGCCGGCAGCAACGGAGTGCTCCACAGAGGAACGCTGCCGGCCGCCATAAGCAGCATGCCCGTGTACACCGCCACGAACGCGCCCAGCACGATGCCGATCACCGCGAGCACCCGCCGCAGCGCGACGCCCCGCTTCTCGAACCACTTCCACTTCTTCGCCAGCCACACGCCCACCGGGCGCGTCGCCAACAACGCCGACACCGCGAACACCGCCATCGCCGCGAACGCGCCCCAGGCGCCGTAGGTCATCCACGAGGTGAAGTGGCCGAAACTCTGCCACATCATCAGGCCTCGCAGCGGCGTGATGAGCTCGGAAAGCAGCAACAGCAGACCCACCGCAAGGCTGGCTAGCGCAGCCCACATCGACACGCACACGATCAGGCGATGACGCGTCCGGTCGATCAGGAACAGCACCGCCGCCATCACGAACGCGCCGGCGCCCATGCCGCCCAAGAACAGGTACAGGGCGGGTTGCCAACTCCATATCGTTTGCAGCTCCATACTACTTCTCCGTTCCCAGCACCAGGCAAGAGGGACCGTTCGCTTGCGCGACGGGAACCGCGGAATGGTTCGTAAGCTCCATCAGCTCATCCAAAGGCCCGAATTGCAAGGCGCCGAATTTGCACGCGCGCACGCAATAAGGATCCTCCCCTATTGCAACCCCCGACCCTTGGCAGCAATCGCATTTGTCCATGGAAACGGAGTTGTACTTCGGCACTTCGTACGGGCACGCCTGGAAACAGTACTTGCATCCTATGCACACGTCCGGATTCACCTTCACGATCCCATGGGCGTCCTTCGAGATGGCGCCGGCCGGGCATACCTTCATGCAGCTCGGATCCTCGCAATGCATGCACGAAGTCGAGATGAAGAAGCTCCTCCCTCTTCGGCGCTTGAACGAAGATACCGTTCTCCTGTCAGGGGTATCGTCGGATAGATTGTTTTCCTTCCTGCACGCCTCGACGCATCGTCCGCATCCGGAACACCGCGCAAGGGCGACGAGGAAGCCGTACGCCGCGCCGTCGCCGTCTTGCCGTTGGTCGGCCTCGCGGGCATGCGCCTCGCCGCCGAAAGCGGCAACGCCGCCGAGGACGAGCGCGCAGGTTCCCGCAGCCGACGCCTGCAACAGCGTGCGGCGCGTCACGCTCACATGTTCTCCCATTTCAAACACTCGCTTTCAAGATCGAAGTGACGACGAGCCTACGCTTCAACGTCGAACACCACGCTGGAGGCGAGGGGAGAGACCGTGCCGTCCTCCGTGACCGCGCGGACGTCGAGCTTGAAGGTGCCCGCCGTCTCGGCCACGTAGTCGAAGTGCCAGTACACCCAGTCCTCGGCGTTCGAGGAGGAGGTGTCGAACGAAGTCCACGTCTCCCCTCCGTCCATCGAGAACTCAACGGAGGCAACCTTGACGCCGCAATCGTCGGCGTAGCCCTCGAAGGAGACCATGTCGCCCACCTTGAAGCCGCCGTCGACCGTGCTGAGGATGTTCACTTTGGCGCGGTACTCGTCGTCCGGGCCCTGCACCTCGGGCACCTCGTCGGAAACGGACAGCTCGATGTCGGTGACCGCGCGGGTGAAGTACTTGGCCACGGTGTCGGGCATCCACACCTGCAGGCGCTCGCCCTCGGACAGCTTCTGCTCGTCGATCTGGTACACCAGCAGCGCTTCCTTCTCCAGCACGTACGATAGGGGCATGGGTAGGCCGTAGCCGTCCTTGTCCTTGAACGTGATGGTGTTCACCTCGGGGGCGATGTCGGTCATGGACAGCATGTCGGACACCTTGACGCCCTTGACGCTGGCCATGGCGAGGGCGGGGCTCATGCCGCACGTGCAGCGCATCTTCTGGATCTTGGAGTCCATGCGCTCGATCTCGTCGAGACCCACCGTGTACACCTTCTCGACGTTGCCGCCGATGTTGAGGTAATAGCTTTCATGGGTGACCGCATCGAAGGCGTAGCCCGGCTTTGCGCACAGGGCCGTGGTCGCCGTGCCGAACAGGTTGAACACCTCGTCGGCCGGAGTAACCACGTCCTGGCAGAAGGTGAAGTCGCCCGAGACGTTCGCAACCTTGTCGTAGTCCACCGCGTTGCGCTGCATCGTCTCGACGGGAAGCAGGCTGCTTTGGGCCATCGCCATGTCGAGCCCTCCCAGAGCGCCCGCGCCTCCCAGCAGAAGGGTCGCGCCCACCACGGTACAACCCAGCATCTTTGCCCCAGTAGCGTATCTCATTCTATCCCTCCACATTGCTCTTGGCGGTCACCATCACCTTTTGGATGTTGGTTCCCACGAGGCCGGTATCGGTGGTGCCCCGCACCATCAGCACGTAGCTGCCGTCGCTTTCAGGAGTCCACGTGTAGTGCCAGTACACCCACTTGCTAGGATCGGTCTGGCCCAGATCGTACGGCGTCCAGGTCTTGCCGTTGTCCATGGAGAACTCCAGCTTGACCACCGCCTCGTCGTAGGCGTCCGCATATCCCTCGAAGGTGAAGGGCTTGCCGGTCTCGATGATCATGCCCTCGGGGACCTTGAGCACCGTCGCATTCGGCTTGTTGATGTAGGGGCCCTCGCCGTACGAATTGAAACCGTTCATCATCCAGTCTTCCCACGGCTTTTCCTCGTCGGTCAGCTTGTAGCCCACGCACTGCTTGACGTACGACTGGGCGTCGCACTTCTCGACCCAGTTGATGCAGGGGCTGCCCTGGCTGGGATCGAGCGGCTTGCCGCCGATCTCGTAAACGAGGTACACATCTTCGAACGAAGCCTCGGGGACGCCGCGGTTGCTGTGCGTCTGGGCGCCGTTGGTGCGGAACTCCTGACGATCGAACAGCACGCCGGTGATGTCCTTGCTCGCGCCGCCCGCCTTCTCGATAAGCCAGGTCAGCGGGATGCCCGTGATCTCGACGTTCGAGATGCCGCCGCCACCGGGCATGTTGTCGACGCAGTGGATCTTCGAAAGCTTCGTCACGGTGACCCCGGCCGCCTCGGCTTCGGAGATCAGGTCGGCCAGCTTCGCCGTGAACGGCTTGTTCACCAGGCCGTCCATGGCGATCTCGAAATTGTCGACGAAGTCCTTCGGAAGCTCCGTATCCAGCACGTTCTTGCCCATGATGTGGATCAGGCTGTCGTAGCGGGAATGGATCCAGTCGTAGGTGAACATGTCCTCGGGGGCCACGACGGTGTCCTGATCGAACACGAACTCGCCCTGGACGTCGGGAACCTTGACGATGCCGTCAAGATGGTCGTACTTGACCACGTCCCAAAGCTCGGCGCCCTGCTCGTTCTCCGTCATGTTGTGGCAGCTGATGCATTTGCCGCCACGCTCCTCGAAGTTCTCGCCGTTGCGTTCGCCGTAGTGGACGCCGTGCATGACGGTGCCCATCTCGTAGCCGTCGTCTGCGCTATGGCAGAGCATGCACTGGTCGACCGTGATCTTGCTGCCGAGAGCGTCGTTCCAGACGGTCGGATGGCTGTACTCCATGTTGGCCAGGGCGTCGCCGAGATCTTCATGGCAAGCCCCGCAACCGCGGTTGTCGGCATCAAGATAGTAGTTGTTGTACGACGTGCCGCCTTCGTACGGACGGTTCCAGTGGTAGCACTGGTACTCGGTCGGCGTGCGCTGAACCTTCGTGCCGTCTTCCAAGGTGCGGATTTCGGGAGCGTACTCCTTGTTCAGCTCGTCCTGACGCTCGTTCACCCCGTCAAGATACGCTTCGGCCTCCTCGATGCTGTTCTGATATTGAACCTCGGTCGAAGAGCTCTCCCCTTCCGCGGCTCCTTGCTGCGCGCAACCGGCGGCGAACAGCGATCCCGCCATCAGCATCGCGGTCACCACCATCAGCTTCTTTCTCATCCCCCTTCCTTTCTTTCGCTCGTTTCGTGCGGATCAACGCGGAAATCCCCGCGCGCCGCTTTCACCGTAAAGGCTTGCTCGCCTTCTGCCTTCAAAACGGTAATGAACGGAATATCGCCCCCTCCCTTGACGGGAACGCTGCACGATACGACCCTCCCCCGTCGCCCGTATCGTATCATAAATCATACAAATTTGTGATACTTGTCTTACATGTTTATGATTCTTTTTCGAGTATAGATACCCGGCACCGTTGCCGGGCACAGATGGAACCGTGGTCAACCGGCATGCGTCGAGCTCTCACACGCGAAAGGGGCTCCGCGACGGCGGAGCCCCTTCAGGCAAACGGATGCGCAGACGGCGCGCTAGCCTTTCTTCGCGATGTTCTCCAACCCCTCGAACGCCTCGGACAGGGCGCTGGGGATGACCACGAGACCGCCCTTCTCGCGCACGCTGTCGGAGACGAAGCTCATCGCACGCAGCTGCAGCGCCGCATCCTCGCGACCGTAGGTCCGCGCGGCGTCCACGAACATCTCCGATATCTCCTTCTCCACCTCGGCCAGGATCACGCGCGCGTTGTACTCGCGCTCGGCGCGCGCCTCGGCCGACAGCGATTCCTGCAGCTCGTCGGGGATCTCGATGTCGCGGATCTCCACCGACACCACGGTGATGCCCCACTCGTTCGTCTTGCGCTCCAGGATGTCGGCCACTTCGCGGTCGATCTGCTCGCGGCGCGTGCTCAGCTGGGCGATGTTCACCGCGCCCATCACGTCGCGCAGCGTAGTCTGCGCCGCCCAGTACACCAGGCGGACGTAGTTCTTCACCTCCGAGCACGCCTTCCCGGCATCCCACACCGTCCAGAACAGCACTGCGTCCACGTTCACGGGAACCAGGTCGGCCGTCAGCACGTGCTCGGCTTTGAACGCCGTCGAGCGCATGCGCATGTCCACCGTAGCCGCCGAGTATTCCACCAGCGGGATCATGAAGATGAGGCCGGGGCCGGCCACGCGGTTGAACTTGCCGAAGCGCAGGACCACCGAACGCTCCCACTCCAGCACCACGTGCATGCAGCTGAACAGCACGGCGCTGGCCAACGCGCCCACGACGACAGGCGCAAGCGACCATGTAAGCCACGCCATGCCTGCGAACAGGAAGAACACGATCAGCGTCAGCACCCACCGAAGCGCTGTCGCACCCGTGCGGCTGGTCGTCGTCTCGTCGAACTGCGCTTCGGTCGCAATCACGACGTCGTCGGCGCTCACGTCGTCCAACTCGTCGAAGTACGGCTTCTTCTCGCCCATGGCTCTCCCCTATCGATCCTCGAGCTTCGCGAACGCTTCCTCGATTCGCGTCATCGCGTCCGCGCGGGAAACCCCCGTCTCCCGTACCACGCGAACCAATTCCTCGATCACCACGTCTACAGGCGAATCGGGCAGGCTGAGCGCTTCCCGATCGATTTCCGCGATGGTCGAGCGTTTTCCACGTCCCGACAAGATCAGCCCGTCGGTCTCCAGATCCTGATACACCTTATGGATGGTGTTGTAGTTTACCCCCAGCTGAATGGCCAGCTCGCGCACCGTAGGCAGCGTATCCCCCGGCCTCAAGTGCCCTGACCTGATGAGGAAGATCATGTGGTTGCGGATTTGGATCCACACGGGAACGCCCGATGTATCGTTCACCCGCAACGTCTCGAACACGCGCCCCAACCTTCCTGCCAAAGTATCATCTAGTCGTATGATAACACAAGCGAACGCCAACGGATCGACTGGGAAAAGAAGCGCGGCCGTCGCGTTGACGGCCGCGCTCGGCAAGGCGCGATTCTTGCAACCCGGAAGCTACGCCAGGTCGCCCGCGGCTTTCACCTTCACGCGGTTCGTGTGGCCCGGGTAGTACGCCAGCGGCACGTCTTCGGCGTCGATAATCTCCACGGTGTCGCGCACGGCGCCGGCCTCCACGGCCGCCTCGACCGCTGCTGCGCGCGCCGCGGCCAGCGCCTCGTCGCGCGGCGTGACGTCGTAGTCCACCAGCGCCTCGTACACGCCGCTGACTTTCGAGATGGCCGAGCCGATGGCGTTCGCGCAGCCCGCGTGCTCGGGCGCGTCCACCTCGGCCGTACCGGCCAGCTCGTGCGGCAGCACGATGGCGCCGCCGCCCACCAGCACCACGTCGATAGGATCGCTGGACACCTTCATCACGTCGATGGCGTCCTCCACCATCGCGCGCATGACGGCCATCGCGCGCTCGGCCACGTCCTGCGGGATATCGGCCACGAGCGAGGCATCCCCCACCGAAGCCATTCCCAGGCGTACGGCGATGTCGGTGGCCGTCATCGTATCGCCGCCGAACACCAGCGCGCGCTCGGTGATGGCGTAGCCCACCGAATCCGGCCCCACGGTGACGCTGCCGTCATCGGCCACGCGCACGATGGAACCGCCGCCCAGGCCGATGGACACCACGTCGGGCATGCGGAAGTTCGTGCGCACGCCGCCGATGGTCACCGCCACGCCGCTCTCGCGCGGGAAGCCGTGCGACAGAACGCCCAGGTCAGTAGTGGTTCCGCCCACGTCGATGACGATGGCGTCGTCGCGGCGCGACAGGTAGCTGGCGCCGCGGATGGAGTTCGTCGGCCCGCACGCGATGGTGAGGATGGGATAGCGGCGCGCATGCTCCATGGTCATGAGCGTGCCGTCGTTCTGCGACAGGTACACTTCGGCGTTCGTCACGCCCTTGTCGGCCAGACTGGCCGCGAAGCCCTCGGTGAACTTGCGCGCCACGTCGTACAGCGCCGCGTTCAAGATGGTGGCGTTCTCGCGCTCGATCAGGCCCATCGAGCCGATCTCGCTGGAGATGGACACGTGCACGTCCTCGCCCAGCACCTCGCGCGCGATGGTCGCGGCGCGCAGCTCGTCGTCGTTGCGCACCGTGGAGAACACGCTGGACACGGCCACGGCCTCCACGCGGCCTTTCACGCCCTCGAAGAACGCGCGGCACGCGGCCTCGTCGAACTCTGCCAGGCGCTTGCCGTCGTACTCGAAACCGCCCTCGATGATGAGCGAGTCCACGCACACCGCAGCGATATCGTCGGCCCAGTCCACCATCGGCGGGATGCCCACGGTAGCCGGCGCGCCGATGCGCAGGATGGCGATGGGCGCAAGGCCCTTGCGCTCCACGATGGCGTTCGTGCACTGGGTGGTGCCCAGCATGGCCTGCGCGATCTGCGCGCGGTCCACGCCGCTGTCGGCCAGCACGGCGTCCACCGCGCCCATGATGCCCGTGTAGATATCGTCCGACGTGGGGTTCTTCACCGCCGCCACCACGTTCAGGTCCTCGTCGATCAAAACGGCGTCCGTGTTGGTGCCGCCCACGTCGATGCCCAATTTGTACATGGCCTTACGCCTCCTTCCGCGCGCTGCGCTCTTCGACGGGGATATAGTCGGTATCGATGCCGAAGTAGCGCGGCCCCACGAGGTCGAGACCCGCCTGCGTGCGCCACAGGTGGAAGCACTCCAGGCCCACGGCCAGCACGCGCTTGCCGTACTTCAGCGCGTCGGTGGGAACGGGCGTGAACGTGTCGGGGTCCACGAGGCAGATGAGGTCGGGCACGGTGGCCTTGATCTGGCCGTCCACCACGCAGCTGAGGTTCTCGTTCTGGAAATCGACGAACGCCTGGCTGCCGCGGTCCTCGCCGATGCCCTCCAGCACCACGCGGCCGAAGTTGAACGCCCCGCGCGTCTCGCGCAGCACGTCGGAGATCTTGCCCTTGAACAGCTTGTGGCCGCCCGTGAACTTCAAGAAGAACTCCTCGGGCGTGAGGCCGGCCGCAGCCGCCTCGTCCTTCGCCGTGCGGATGGCGCGGCCCAGTTCCTCGGAGCGCGTCACGATGCCGTGCACGCCGTACTGCTTGCAGGTGTCTACGTCCATGCAGAACAGCGCGACCGTCAGCGTGCCGCCCATGGTCATGGTGGCGGCGCGGGCGATGTCCTCGGTCCACTTGTTCGTGATGGTATCGAGGATGCCGGAGTTGCCCTTCTCGTCGATGAACGCCATGGGCGTGGCCGACGCGCCGCCGATGGTGAACGTGACCATCTGCAGCTCGGGGAACGCGCGGCCCATGCCGTCCACGTCCACCATGGGAATGCCGAGGCGCGCGGCCGCGGCGATGGGCAGCATGGAGTTCACGCCGCCGGCCTCGATGGGCATGGTGGCGTAGATGGGCTTGCCGTAGTAGCGCGACACCATGTCGAACAGCTTGGCGAACTCGTTGGCGCCCACGCCCTTCTCGGCGAGGATGGTGGGTGCGCCCATGGATGCGGCGGGCATGATGAACGCGCCGTCGGGCACCTCGTCGATGCCGATCAGCTCCACTTCGCCGCATTCTTTCACGGCGCCGATGGCCGTGAGCTTTCCGATGTAAGGGTCGCCGCCCCCACCAGCGCCGAGAAGCGTCGCGCCCAGCGCGATGTCCTCGATTTCCTGGATGCCGATCTTTCTCATGCTTGTCCTTCCTGTGCGCGTTCCGAAGCGTCGAGTGTGACCTGGTTCATGATAGCCGATTCCGCGGGTCGCTTGAACGCGATGGGCCCCGCGAAGCGCTCGCCGCCCGTCAGGCGGTAGGCTGCCGCGTAGGCGGCCATCGCCACGACGATGCCGTTCACCGGGCCGACGAAGAACGGCAGGTCGAGCGCTTCCAGCCCCGACACCAGCGCGAACGTGCCGCCCGTGACGAGCGCCACCGCGATGCCGCACGCAAGCCCCGCCACGCCCGCCGCCGACACGCCCGCGGGCACGCGCACGTTCGCCGGGCGGCCCTTGCGCACCAGCCAGTAGTCCGCCACCATCACGCCGGCCAGCGCGGGGCCGCAAGCCGACAGCACGGTGAGGAACGCCTCGAACTGCCCGAGGATGCCGCCCACCGCCAGCACGATGCCCGCGATGCCGGAGACGGCCGTGGTCAGCTTGCTGCCGCCCTCGCCCTTCCCCAACATGACCGCGAAGCCGAGCCCGGCGGAGTACACGTTGCTCGCGTTCACCGTCCACGCCGACAGCACGAGCGCGATGAGGCCTACCGCGGGCAGTCCGATGGAGTTCATGATGACGGCGATGTCGCCCTGGCCGGTGACGATGGCCAGCGCCGCGCCGGCCAGCAGCGCCACGAGCGCTGCGGGGATGACGCCGACGATGCACGAGAGCACGGCGTCCTTGCGCGTGCGCGCGAACCGGGCGAAGTCGCCGGCTGTGGCGCCCGCGAACGCGAACAGCCCCACCGCCATGTTGACGCCCGCGATGAGGCCGATGGCGTCGGCGGGCAGCGGCACGTACCCCAGCAGCGCGTCGAGGCTGCCGGTTCGCGCCACCGACGCGCCCACACCGTACAGGCAGATGGCCACCAGCAGCGGCGCGGCGACGGAGCTCACCCATTTCAGCCCGTCGAAACCCACGAGCGCCGTCGCCAGCATGAGGGCGCCGAGCGCCATCGAGCACGCCCACACGGGCACGGCCAGGCCGAACACGTCGGCCAGCATAAGCGCCAGCGAGGCGCCGCACACGGCCGTCTGCACGCCGAACCAGCCGATGGTGACGACGCCCACGATGAGCGACACGAGGTAGCGCGCGCCGGTGCGGCCGAGCGCGGGAACTGCGAGCGAGGCCGTGGGAAGCCCCAAGTCGGAGGCCTGCATGGACACGAAGCACATATACGCAACGATGAAGCCGAACCCCACGAGCGTGGCCAGCGCCGCGCCGCTGAGCGCGAGCCCCAGCCCCAGCGCCGCGCCCACCATGAGCGTCGGCGCGCTGAACATGCCGCCCGCGCGGATGAATGCGATGCTGGTCCAGCTTTTGCGCTCGGATTCGTCGATGCGCAAGCCGTCGGCTTCCGCCACGGCGGTGGTTTCGCGTGCCGTGGGCACCGGTGCCTCCTCGTTCGTCATTTTTCAGGTGGTATCGGCTCGAAAGTGTAGCACAGCCGCGCGCCAAGCTGGGACAATCACGATTTGGACGCAAAACGGCACCCATGACAGGACATCCGAGAATCGGGGGTCGAGGAGACGGCTGAGGGAGAGCAGCTTGCACGAAAAGCCCGGAACGCCGGCAAGCCAACGTGCAGCAACTGCAGCGAAAACCCTTCGCGGCGCACAAAAACCCGCGACGTTTGATGATCGAGGGCGCCGAAAGAGCACCCTTCGCCGAGGTGACAGCAACAGACCGGGCACGTTGGCATTTTCGCCTGGCATTTTGCGACACCGAGCGAAAACGAGGCCGAAGGAAAGACGAGCAAGCATTAAACGTCGCAAGTTTTTGTGCAAAAACGCCCGAATACGATACAGGGCCGAAATCGAACGCAATCCAGTCCGAGGCCGCGCTTCGACGCGACCCGCCAAAGGTCAAACTCCCGCAATCGCCGCCAAGCGTATGGCGAAAACTTTATTCACCCGAACAGCATAACCGGAACCAACGGGAATCAGCAAACGTTTAACCAGGAATACTTTTTACAACGTCCGCAATAATCTCCGCATCAACACCCATGTTCTTAAGCTGCATGCAGTAGACGAGCCTCTTCACCACAAAAACCTCTTTGCCCCATATGTCATCCACCTCTTTATCGAGGTCACCATGAGCAACCTTTATTCTCGCCTTCGCGAACGAATCTCCGAATCCTCTTCCGATAGGACAGTTCCAAGATTTCAAAAAATTATCCAGCGCCGATCTAACATCTGGCGAAAGGCTTCTTATGCAATGTTGGAGCTTCGCCTGCAAAGGGTCCCCGTCGAGCGCCCTTTCGATTCGTTTAATCTCGCCATGCAGCCTCCTGTCGCTCGGATGTTCTTTGCGAAGCTCCTTCAGTTTGCCATGGATCAGCTCTTTCGCACGTCTCCCCTTATCGCTGTGAGCAACGCCATCCTCAAAAGCTCGAGAGAACTCCCATTCGAATGCCGCTGAAAGCAATCCGGCGTACGCCATAGAAACGATCGATCTGTTCGCAGCGCAATCTGGGAGATGGCTCAGATACATATCGCCGCTATCGACACTTTCGATGATCTTGCCAAAAAAGCATCCAGCCGAACGATAATCGAAATGAGTCTCATGCTCGAAAGGCACTCTGCAACCCGAAACCTTGCGCTCTCTTCTGTACGACCCCGCATGCTCGCACCTTGCTTTGCTCTCTTTTTTAGAAAACAACTCCACATCGAACGGAGGAGGGGTGCCACCAACGCAAAACATAAAGGCATCGGAAACCACATCGTAAAGCCTATCGGCAAACTTCAGGTCAACAGCCTCTTCGAACTCAAACGAAAGATCTGATCGCAAGCTGATCTTTCGGTAGCGAGCGGTCGTATCCCACCCTGAAGAAAACGCAAGGGAGCATGTGCGACCCCCTACCGTTACCTCCTGGCAATCGCTTACCGAGCTCTCAGGATCCCCAAGCGATAAGCCCACGTAGTTTTCGTAAGGGCTTTCCGTTATTATCTTTAACTCCGGCGGATAAAAAGAGTCTACGATATCGCCTGAAAACACCACCCTGACTATTCCCGACCCGCTTATGCCAGCTCTAAGCTTCATGCAAGAGACAACGGGGAGGATATCATCGCCTCCAGAAAACCCCACAGTTCCCAAACAATGAAACATCATCGTTTCCGATGTATTTGAGAGAGATGCCGAAAGAACGCAGTCAACACGCTCGGGACCGTACGCCATCCTTTCAAACGCACGGCACATTGGATAGTTGGGGTCATTCGACAGTTCTCCGAAGATAAACAGACGTCCCGCGTCGTAGCGAAACGGGCGATCAGCCCCTTTGTAGCACACGAAACCAGTTAGTCCATCTGCTGAAAACTCTTTACTCATCAACCCTCCAAGCCTTAATCGACAAACAGCTCAGAGCAAGCGTAGCATACGACGAATCTCTGACGCAGAATGATCGACCCCTATCGATACGTCTCCAGACTACCTTGCATCCCCTTCCACAATATCGTACTTTCGAGTATCATACCTATAAGTACACAATAGATTCCATAGTACTCGGAGGAGGCGCATTCGATGTTCGTTGGGCGAGAAAGCGAGTTGGCGGCACTTGAGAGGCTGTATCGCAAGGACGGCTTCCAGATGGCCGTCGTCTACGGACGAAGGCGCGTTGGAAAAACCACGCTCATCGACGAATTCGCCAAGAGCAAGCCAAGCCTGTTCTTCACGGCGCAGGAGAAAAGCGCCGTCCTCAATTTGAGGCTGTTCTCTCAAGCGGCGTACGCCCATTTCGATCTGCCCGCCTCGACGGGCGCATTCGAGACATGGGCTGACGCGCTTTCATTTGTTGCCGAGCGCGCCAAGGACGCCCCCGAGCGACTGGTTCTGGTGTTCGACGAGTTCCCCTACGCCGCAGCCGCGGAGCCTTCCCTGCCGTCAGCCTTCCAAATCGCCATCGACCACGCCTTCAAGGGGGCGAACGTGTGCGTGGTGCTCTGCGGCAGCAACGAGGGGTTCATGGAAAGCGAGGTTTTGGGGCGAAAAAGCCCGCTCTACGGCCGACGAACCGCCCAGATCAAACTCCAACCGTTCGATTGCTTCGATGCCGCGCTCATGCTGCCGAGCTGCACGATCGAGGACAAGGTCAAGTACTACGCGACGTTCGGGGGAACCCCTTATTACCTTTCGCAAATCGACGCCGAGCTGCCTTACGAAGACAATGTCGCCGATCTTTTCTTCAGCAAATCAGGACTGCTATACGAAGAGCCCCTCATGCTGCTGCGCCAAGAGCTTCGCGAGCCAGCGCTTTACAACTCCGTGCTGGACGCGGTCGGAAGCGGGGCGACGGCGCCGAAGGAGATAGCCGAACGCGCGGGGATGGAGCGCAACTCGATTGGGAAATACCTCAAAACGCTTGAAAACCTGGGGATATTGAAGAGAAGCGTGCCGTTCGGGGAGAACCCCGACCGATCGAGGAAGGGCCAGTACGCCATGCGCGACCCCTTCTTCTCCTACTGGTATCGGTTCGTGAGCAAGAACGTGGGCGCTGTCGAAAGCGGGGCGGGACGTGAAGCCGCACGCCAAACGGCGTTCGGGGATGCCTTGAGCGCCTACGTGGGAGCTCAGTTCGAAACCGTTTGCCTGCAATGGATGACGCGCGCGAACCGGAAGGGGCGCCTACCGTTCACGGCATCGGCGTTCGGTCGTTGGTGGGGAACCGATCCTGTCGCGCGGGAAGAGGCCGACATCGACGCGATCGCCGCCGACAAAGCGACGAAGCGGGCGATTTTCGCTGAATGCAAATGGCGCAACTCGTTTAACGAGACGAAGGCCATCGAGTTGCTGGAGCGGCGATCCTCGCTCGTGCCCGGCTACGACAAGCGCTTCTCCTACCTTTTCTCGAAAAAGCCCGTCGCGGAGGCGACCATGGAAAAGGCTCGCCAACGCGCCGATTTGACGATACTGACCGCTGCCGATCTGTTCTTGGATCTTTGATGATCGAAGCACGGCCGTCTTCGAGCGCGAGGAAGGCGCAGAAACCGTTCGACAAGCGAGAAGGAGCCCGTATGGACGTTGAACTGCATTACCGCGAGGAAGGGACCGGGGAGCCGCTCATCCTGCTGCACGGCAACGGCAAGGACGGATCGTACTTCGAGCACCAGATGGCCGCGTTCGCCCCGCGTTATCGCGTGATCGCGCTGGACACGCGCGGTCACGGGCGGTCGCCGCGCGGGAAGGCGCCCTTCACCATCCGCCAGTTCGCCGACGATCTGCTGGCCTTCATGGACGAGCGCGGCATCGGGCGGGCGCACGTGCTGGGGTTCTCGGACGGAGGGAACATCGCGCTGGTGTTCGCGCTCGCACACCCCGAGCGCGTCGGGAAGCTTGTGCTGAACGGGGCGAATCTCGACGGTCGGGGCGTGAGGGCGTCGGTGCAGCTGCCCATCGTGGCGGGCTACCGGGCGGCGTCGCTCTTCGGAAGACGGAGCGAGCAGGCGCGCCGCAAGGCCGAGATGCTGGGGCTGATGGTGAACGACCCGAACATCGCCCCGGCTGAGCTGGCCGAGCTGGGGGTGCCAACGCTGGTGGTGGCAGGCACGAGGGACATGATCAAAGAGGCGCATACGAGGCTCATAGCCACCAGCATACCGAACGCGCAGCTCGCCTTCGTGGAAGGGGATCACTTCGTGGCACACAAAAGCCCTGGAGCGTTCAATGCAGTAGTTGAGGGTTTTTTAAGACCGTGAAACGCATTCGTGAATAACCGCATTTAAACATGCGTAAAAGAATATTTTGCATACATTGGCTTCCAGATTCAGGTCCCATTCTCCACAATAATCTGTTTTCATCATTGGGACGGAGGCACCTTCATGTCGGCTACGCCCAGCCTTGTTTTATCGCAGGGCAATCGAGCAGCGCGTTCACCCAAGTTTCGCATCCGACGTCAACGAGGTGAACTCCGTCGGCCGAATAGAGGGAGTCGTTGCGCGCCCCGTCGACAAGAAAGAGGGGATGGAGATCCAGATATTCGACGGGGCCGTAACTCGGAAGCGATCTGCTTGTAGTCCTCATTGAACCGAAGAATCGCGTCTTCGGCTATCCCTTTCGCAGGCAGCACGCTCTGGATCACCATCGTCGCATCAGACAAGCTGGCTGAAAGCGATGAGACGATCTTCCGAACGTTGCCCACTGTTTCGGCTTCGGGAATGCCCTTCCCCAAATCGTTCACGCCGATCATGAGGAAAACGATATCCGGACGGTGGTCGACCACAGAATCGAGGCGGTTGAGAACGCCTTCGGAAACATCGCTTCCAATTCCCCTATTGATGACAGTGCGACCAGGAAAGAACTCGCTCCAGAGCCCGAGTTGCGTCAAGCTGTCGCCGACGAAGCAGATATCGGCTTTGTCGATCCGAACAGCCTGATCGTATTGAGAGGTGAAGTCATAATAATAATAATAATGGTTGCTATGGTAGTCGCACCCACCCCCCCCCATCGCCATGATCTTTGGAGCGACCTTGACCGCCCCGAAGGCCAGAATTCCGACAACGAGGACGATGTTCAAAACAAGCGAAAGGCGATACGCTATCCGCTTTCCCGTACGCTCCGCCTGATGCCTTCCATTCCCGTGATTCATAAGCTGTCTTCTTTCTCTTCATCGTCGAGACGCTTGATAACCTTCGCCGGCACCCCGCCCAACACGCAGTACCCCTCGGGAAAGCTCTTCGTCACGACGGCGTTCGCGCCGACGACCGTATGAGGGCCCAGTACGACGCCGGGGGTGATGACGACGTTCGTCCCCAGCCAGCAATGGTCGCCCAGCTCGATGCTTCGCGGCTCGGTATGCAGGTCGGGGTTCATCAGGTCGTGATTCGTTGTGATGAGGGCACACCCGCGAGCTATCCAAACTCCTCGCCCCAGTTTGATTCGAGCATCATCGAAGGCCTGAAAATGACTCGCACCTTGAAAATTGTTGAGATCGTCCACATGGAAATCGATGTTTTTCCCTACGACCGCCTGCGGCGAAACAGGCCAGGGCACTCCCCTCCCCGTTCCAACAAAAAGCTTGGCAAACATCCCGTTCAAAACCCAACGCCAACCTGGAGACCAAAAGTACTCAAAATGTTTGCCCTGGAGGTATTTGCGATCATAGGCCAACCCGCCGAATGTCTTCGCCAGTACGAACACGAGCATCGCATCAACGCCGCCGAGAATGACAATATGCCAGGGTTTTTTGGTTCTTCGAAGCTTTTCAAAAAGACTCGATGGCGGATTGTCTTCTTCCAAACCTTTAATCATATTTTCTCCTATCAACTCGCTTATATTTTTGAAATCTCCCGATCAAGAAGAAAAAGCGAGATGCCCGCTGCGACAACGGAAACCGCCAATGGAGCCGCAGCGGCACCGTTTATCCCATATTGAGGAATCAATAGCAGGCAGAGAGCAGCGTTCACAACTAAAGACACCGCGGACACTACCAGATTGGATTTGACCGCCCTGAGGGCGCAAAGAAGATTCGTGCAGGACGTTCGAAGAGCAGAGAACGCAAAGCATACCGCGAGCAATCGAAAGGCGAATACAGCATCTACGTACTCCGAACCCCACAGCACTTTAATCACTAGAGGGGCAAAGACAACGAGGAGCACTGACAAAAGCGCATACAGGACCATTCCCGCACCGATAAAGATTCGGCTTTTCTCCCGAAACCAATCCCTGTCGTGATTATGTTCAACAAAATAGGGTAAAACAAAAATGATCAAGCTTGTCGGGATAAACAGCATGCCTTCAGGAAGCATCGTTGCGACTTTATAGCTTGCAACATCTAAAGAACTGCCAACGAAAACCCCAACGAGAAAAACGTCGAGCAAGAAAGTCATTTGATTTATTCCAGCAGATATCTGAGTGGGAACGGAATAGCCCCAAAGATTCTTCTTCAAAAGAAAGTCGAGGGGCTGAGCCCTCCTTAGGGAAAGCTTCGATGCCTTCAGATAAACACTCGCTAACGCAAGGCTCAGGATATACGCTACATACCTTCCTATTACGACTCCGGCAATGCCGCTCAAGAACGCACCGATACAACCTGCCGAAAAATACAAAACGGTGTTCGCGGTCTGCAATTTGGCAAATTGTTGATTTGCTTTTTTCGTCCTAAGCGCAATTGACGCATATTGAAACAAGAAGTCCAGCATCAACATCGGAGCGAAGAGAGCCAAGCATCTCCCAGCTTCCGCAATTGGCAAGGGGACAAAAAGGCCGACGAAAAGGATCACTATCGCCAACCAAAAGTCAACAAACAGCCCTCGGGTTAGAACGTAGCGAAATACTGCACTTTTCTCTTCTTCGGGCCTTTTTTCGGTACAAAGCTGGAACATGCCACTTAGAAGGCCAAACCCCGTTACGAGCGATGCGAAAGAATATATATTATTTGCATATGAAAAAATACCGTATGAGTCTTTCGAAAGGAACCAGACGATCGCAATGTTGGTCGCAAACGTAACAATTTTATTTACAACGTTTGCGCCAAAGATGTGGAAGAAGCCCCTCGAAAAGAGAAGTTTCGCCTTTTCGGCCACAACGCTCATTCAACAAGCCATTTGTCAATGAAGTGAACTGCCGATAAGACTTCGTCGGCAGTCAGGTACGGCCCCATCGGCAGGCTCAACACCGTCTCGCACAAGCGCTTCGTCACGGGGCAGCCGTCGGGGCACAGATGCGCGCCCTCGAACGCCCCCTGCCCGTGCATGGGCTTGGGATAGTAGACCATCGTCGGAACGCCCCGCTCCTTGAGCGCGGCCTGCAGGGCGTCGCGGTCGAGGCCCTCGGGCAGCCGCACGGTGTACTGGGCCCACGAGCTGCGATACCCCTCCGGGACCTCCGGCAAGGCGAGGCCGCTTTCGGCGAGGGCCCCGGAGTAGAGGGCAGCCGCCTCGTTCACGGCGTCCAGCTCGCCCTCGAACGCGTCGAGCTTCGCCAGCAGCACCGCCGCCTGGAGCGTGTCGAGGCGGCTGTTCACGCCCACGCGCACGTTGTCGTACTTCATCGAGCCCTTGCCGTGCACGGCGTAGCTGCGGACCAGCTCCGCCCATTCGTCGGAGTCGGTGAACACCGCGCCGCCGTCGCCGTAGCAGCCCAGCGGCTTCGCCGGGAAGAAGCTGGTCGTGGAGACGTCGCCGAACGAGCACGCCATCCTTCCGTCGATCGAGCCGCCGAAGCCCTGCGCGCCGTCCTCGAGCAGGAGCAGGCCGTGCCGCTCGCACACCTTCCGTATCGCCGGGTAGTCCGCCGGCAGGCCGAACAGGTCCACGGCCACAACGACCCTGGGGACGAGGTCCGTCTCCCTCTCGACGAACCGCACCGCCTCCTCGAGCTTCGCGGCGTCGAGGTTGAACGTGCGCTCGTCGACGTCGACGAACACGGGCGTCGCGCCCAGGAGCGCCGGCGCCTCCCCGCTCGCGAAGAACGTGAAGTCGGGCACGAGCACCGCATCGCCCGGCCCGACGCCCCACGCCATGAGGGCGAGCTGCAGGGCGTCCGTGCCGTTCGCGCACGTCACGCAGTGCCTGGCGCCGACGTAGCCGGCGAGGCGGGCCTCCAGCTCAGCCACCTCAGGGCCGCCGATGTAGCGGCCATGCTCCAACACGCGGGCGATGCCCGCGTCGATACCGTCTTTCAGCGCGGCGTACTGCGCGCCAAGATCCCTGAACTGCATCATCTTCCTTCCACTTCCGACACTATGGACTCGTATTCGCGGAGCATTTCGAGTTCGAGGTCCCTCGGCATCCTGCGATGGAGGATGGTGCCTCCCGAGGCAATGAACTCATGCGGCTCGTCCAGCTTCTCCAACGCTCTTACGAGCATGTCCACCTCGGTCCTGTAGACCCGCATGCCCAGCTCGAAGAACGATTCCGACGAGCGTATCTCCAGCTCCCTGCGCTCGATCACCTCGCCCGCATCCACCTCGTTGCCGAGAAAGTGGGTTGTCGCTCCTACGGGAAGCCCTTCGAGCACCGCCCATTTGAGAGCGTCGAGCCCCCGGGCGAGGGGGATGTAACCAGGATGGGCATTCACTATCCGGTGGGAATCGACGAACCCTTGCGGGATGATTCCGGCGCCGCAGACCAGGTAGACGTCTGCCCCTTCCGCCTCGCCGTAGTCTGCTATCTCGCGATAGCCGAAGCCGAACGCCCGGCATGTCTCTTTCGCTTCGGGAACGAGGTGGCCCATGTCGGGACGGTGCGCTACCAAGGGGTTGCTCTTTTTGCGGTACGTCATAGGGGAGGCGAGCACGCACACGTCCTCATACCCCCGGACCTTCAACAGGCAGAGGACGTCGTAGGTCTTCCTGTGCGGAACCGTGTAGGTCAGGACTGCGATCCTCACGGTCTAGCTCCAGCCCTTTGGAGCGTCGCCGATACGCTTTTCCGCATGCCGGGCAGCGCAAGCCGTCGTCCAGCTTCGCGCCGCACTGACAGACCCCCCCCCCGTGGCGGGAACGCCCATAACCAGTTCATGGGCGAGCACGTCCTTCACCACGACTGCGCCGGCGGCGATCATGGCCCAAGCCCCTATCTCCACGCCGCAGACGATCGTCGCGTTCGCCCCGATCGATGCGCCTTCACGCACGATAGTCCTTTTGCGCCCATCGCTGCCCTTGGGGTATTTCGCCCTTGGCGTCAGATCGTTCGTGAACACGCAGGAGGGACCGCAGAACACGTGGTTCTCCAACTCCACTCCTTCGTAAACCGAGACGTTGTTCTGGATCTTGACCCCGTCGCCGATCTTCGCGTTCGCGCCCACGTAAACGTTCTGGCCGAGAGAGCATCCTCGACCGATGGAGGCACCCGATTGGATATGGCAGAAGTGCCATATCCTCGTGCCCTCGCCGATTGCCACGCCCTCGTCAGCATAAGAGCTCTCGTGCACGTAAGGGGCCGTCATAGAGCCGTCTCCTTTCGCATGTTCTCGTTGAACATCCTCCGGGCACCGTCGATTCCGCACTGGAAGAGCGGATCGAGCGCTGAAAGATTGGGGACGAACCCGCTCTGCCGATATTGCGGGTACTCGGGATAGGAAAACTCCTGATAGCGCACGGCGATTCCCTTTTCAGCGAACGACCGGTCGTCCATGTACGCTCGCGCACCGCGGCCCGAGAGGTACACGTCGGCCCCGCAAGCCCTGCAAAGGCCCAGGACCAGATCGTTGTTCTTGGCTTCGGTATCGTACGGCAACGAGCTTTGCAGCACCAAGGGGGTTTCTACGCCGTAAGCGGATCGCAGCATCTCGATGCTCGCCATGTCCAGATCGAGAAGGGTGTCGCAGTCAGCTTCGAGCACCTTCGCCACAAGGGGCATCACCTCGTCGAAATAGGGGGTTTTCCTATAGTTGCACTCGATAAAGCCGCGGTGCTTTTTCCTTGTCTTCGGCCAATTGGAAAGTCGCACATCCCTGGTCGGTTTTTCAAGGTAGCCCTTCTTTTCCACGCTCAAGGACAGGAGCTTCGCCTCTCCGTCGACCTGGAGGAACCTGTTCCTCGACATAGGGGAGCCGTCTGTAAACTGCACCTCGTCGAGCACGACGAACTCGTCCGCCTTCGCCATCTTGTCGAGGTAGCCGAGCCACGGGAAATAATGGGGCTGGTGCATGGCGACGGTCTTCATCGCGGCCTCCTTTCGAGAACGTAGGTGTGCTGGATCCGCCCCTCGCCCTTGATCGGGACCACGAAGTCCCCGTCACGGACGCGCTTCATGCCCAGGCGGCGGGCAACGTGCGCCGAGGCGGCGTTCTCCTCGTCGATGCGGGCGACGATCCTGCCCACGCGCACCTCGTCGAAACAGATGGCGGCGAGCTTTCCCAGGGCTTCTCCCATGTAGCCGCAGCCCTGGAAGGCGGGGTTGAGCGCGTAAGACACCTCGCAGGAGCAGGCGGCGGCATCGAAGCGGTAGGCGCGCACGGTGCCGATGAGCTTGCGAGGCTCGCGGTGCTCTATGCCGAGCAGCAGGTCGTCCGGCTCCGGTCGGGCGAGCTTGGAGGCTATCCAATCCCGCGCCTCCCCGGGTTCGCCATGGGGTGCCCAATTCAGGAACCTGCTTGTCTCGGGGTCCGACGTGTATTCGAACATGTCGGCAGCATCCTCCAGCCGCAAGGGACGCAAGACGAGCCTTTCGGTCCCAAACCGCCCATTGCGCAGGGAAGCGAGGCGGGCGGACAGGACGTCCGCAGGGCCGAGCACGGAGTCGAGCCCGGTAAAGTTGCGATCGAGGCTGCCCAGGCGATCGATTCCCGCCTTTTCGACGAACCGCCGCAGAGTTTCCTCGAGCGAGGCCTCCGTCCCGCCGTACCAGAACGGATGGGTCAAGATATGCAGGCGTGGATACCTCCCGGACTCGATCATGTCCAAAATGGGCTTGCGCCACCGCCTCCGGCTGTCCGAAGCGTATTCGAAGCCCTGGAAGAACTCGTTCGAATAGCTGTTGACGATGCCGGGGATGCTCCACTGCGCCTCGAGCGACGCCTTGCTCGGACGGTGCATGGAAACGCATTCGACGGGCAGGCCGAGGGCGCCCCCCAGCGTGTCCGCCTCGCGCTTGATCGCGGCGATCGCGTCGTCGCCGTCCTCGTACTGCGTTTCGTCGTAATGGAGCCCGATGTCGTGGCCGAGCCTCGCGATCTCTCGAAGCCTCTCGACGTTTCCGCGCTCTAAGGGGTTGTAGAAGTCCGTTCGCAAGAGCACGAAATACGTCGATCGGACGCCCTCGCCCGATTCGAGCTCGGCCATCGCGAGCGCTGCGATAGGATCGAAGTCGATGTCGTGCCGCAAAATGACAGGCTTCCCAACACCTTCCCAATCGCCGTACCCGCAGAACCCGTATCCCCGTTCTTTCAGGATCTGAAGCATGTTCCTGTAAGCGCTGTGAGTGAAAGGCATCTGAGCACATGAGGACATGCCTAGAACTCCCCTTCCATGTCTGTGCTCGCGAAGCCCCCCAGCGGAAGCTCCACGGGCAGGCCCGTCCTCTGGCTCTTGTAGATGGCGAGCACCACCTCCAGCGCGTCGCGACCCGCCCTCGCGTCCACGTAGGGCGCGCGGTCGCTCTCGATCGCGTCGGCCACGTCGGCGTAGAGCAGGGCGTGGCCGTTGCCGTAGACGTTGGAGGTGGGCTCCTTCAGGCCCGCCATGCCCTCGTCGCCCTCGCGCTCGTCGGCGAAGTCCCACACGTCGATCTCGTTGGTGGACGTCCCGCCGAGCTTGGCCGTGCCGGACTCGCCGAACAGGTACAGCGTCTCCTCGAGGTTCCTCGGGAACACGTTGGAGGTGCCCTCCACGGTGGCCACCGACCCGTCCGCGAACGTCAGCACCGCCACGCCCACGTCCTCGGCCTCCAGGTAGCCGTGGAAGCGCTGGCGGGTCTGGGCGTACACCGACACGACCTCGCCGCCCATCATCCAGCGCAGAAGGTCGATGCCGTGGATGCACTGGTTCATGAGGCAGCCGCCGTCCTGGGCCCAGGTGCCCCTCCAGGGGGCCTGGTCGTAGTAGCCCCTGTCCCGGTTCCACCTCACGTGGACCGAGCCGTGGGACATGCGCCCGAAGCGGCCCTCCTCCACGGCGCGTCGCACGTGCTTGACGGCGACGTTGAAGCGGTTCTGGTGGCAGGCCGACACCTTCACGCCGCGCTCCTCGGCGCGCCGCACGATCTCGTCGGCGTCGGCCATTGACATCGCGACGGGCTTCTCGATCACCGCGTTGACGCTGGCGTCGATGCAGTCCAGCGCGATGCGCGCGTGCTCGCCGCTCTCGGTGGCGACGGCCGCGATGTCCAGGTCCGGCTCCGCGGCGAGCATCTCGCGATGGTCGGCGTAGATCCTCGGCGCCGGGCCGTCCCACTCCGCCCGCTCGAGCAGGCCCTCGGCCTTGCCGGGGGCGGTGTCGCACAAGGCCGCCAGCTCGAAGCCGTTCGCCCGCACCGCCTTGACGTGGTTGAGCGCTATGCGCCCGCAGCCTATGATCACAACTTTCATGTTATAGCACCTCTATGTTCTCTCGCGGGGACACGCCCTTCATGGCGTTCTTGGCGTCGAGCACGGCCCTCGCGTGCCTCTGCACGAGGGCGTAGTCGACGTTGGTGTGCGCGCAGGCGACCAGAACAATATCGGCCGAGGCGATCGCCTCGGCCGACAGGTCCGGGATGGATTCCTTTACCTCTTCTTTGTGCTGGCAGCGCGGCACCCAGGGGTCGTAGTACGACACCTCGGCGCCCCGCGCCTCCAGGCGCTCGATCACGCGCAGGGCCGGCGACTCCCGGTAGTCGTCGATGTCCTGCTTGTAGGCGACGCCCAGCACGAGCGCCTTCGACCCCCTCATCGCCTTGCCCTCCCGGTTGAGGATGCGCGCCGCGCGCGAGGCCACCCACTCGGGCATGCCGTCGTTCACGGTCATGGACGCCTCGATCATGGAGGTGTGGAAGCCGTACTCGCGCGCCTTCCACGATAGGTAGTAGGGGTCGAGCGGTATGCAGTGGCCGCCGAGACCGGGGCCGGGGTAGAAGGCCGTGAAGCCGTAGGGCTTGGTCTTGGCGGCGTCTATCACCTCCCACACGTCGATGCCCATGCGGTCGCAGAGCATGCAGAGCTCGTTGACGAGGCCGATGTTGACGTTTCGGTAGGTGTTCTCGAGGATCTTCTCCATCTCGGCCACGGCCGGGCTCGACACGCGCGTCACGCCGCCCTCGAGCACGGCCTCGTACACCGCGCTGATGAGCTCGAGCGCCTCCTCGCCGACGGCGCCCACCACCTTGGGCGTGTTCTTCGTCTTGTAGACGAGGTTGCCGGGGTCCACGCGCTCGGGCGAGAACCCGAGGTGGAAGCCCTCGCCGCACTTGAGGCCCGATCCCTCCTCCAGGATGGGCAGGATCAGCTCCTCGGTGGTGCCGGGGTAGGTGGTGGACTCGAGCACCACCATGCAGCCTTCCTTGAGGTAGGGCGCGATCTCGCGCGCGGACGCCTCCATGTAGGAGGTGTCGGGCATCTGGTGGGCGTCGAGCGGCGTGGGCACGCAGATGGCGACGAAGCCGCACTCCGCGATGCGCGAGAAGTCGCACGTGGCCTCGAGGGTGCCCGCCGCGACGAGCGCGGCGAGATCCTCCTGAACCACGTCGCCGATGTAGTTCTCGCCGCGGTTGACCATGGCGACCTTCTCCGCCTGCACGTCGAAGCCGATCGTCTTGAAACCGGCCTTGGCCTTCTCGACCGCCAGCGGCAGCCCCACGTAGCCGAGACCGACCGTGCCGCAGACGAGGGTGCGGTCGGCGATCATATCTTGTACAGCATTATTCATGTTCATTCCCACGCTTTCGTTTAACGCAATCCTCTATGTAGTCGAGTTCTTTTTGAACCCTGATATCCCAAGATGGAAACTGTGTTAAGCAACTTCGGACGCTTTGGGCTCGCAAGCGTTCTGCCAACCTCGGGTCATTCGCGATCTTCACAATAGCCTGCACAGCATCCTCGCAGGTTTGAACGAGCACTCCGCTTTCATAGTGTTCTACGAAATCGTTGCATGATCGGTCATCGAGTACGATGACGATTGATCCAATAGCCATTGCCTCAATCAACGAGTTTCCGCGATTCGTACCCTGAGCCATAAATAGATTTGCTTGTGCAAAAACCCTATAAGAGGCCAATAGCGAAGAAGGTATATTGCCAAGAAACTTGATATTATCTAAGAGGTGGTAGCGTTGCGCGAGATCCAATAGTTCTTGGTAATAAGCACGGTCTTCGATGTCTCCTGCAAAAACTAAGTCCATATCTACGCCCATTTCCTTCAATTGGTGAAGGACCTCTATTGCACGATCTTGTCTTTTATACAAAGTCACCCGCGCTCCGTAGAAAATGTAAGGCTTTGATGGACTCGGGTTGCGATATGTCTGCAAGAGGCTTCCTTGATCGTACTGCACACCGTTGTTCCAAACTTCTAAGCGATAAGGCAGTCTGCTCCCGCATAGGCGTTCGCAAACCTCTTTGGGCTTTGAGCCATCATTCGTGATAATGAGGAATTCTTTTCTCGTAACGAAAGCGCAGTATTGAGGGAAATAGCGCAGAAAGACGAAAAAGCGGCCATAGGGATCAAGCGCTCGGATCATGTGCCCAGTACCGAAAAGCCTCTGCCCGCACGCGATCCCCTTTTTTGTTGCAACGCTGATCGCGGGAGAGCCATCCGCGCCTTGAAAATAGACAAAATCATACTTGCCCTGCTTTAGAGCGCGCTTGACTGCGTGCCTAATTTTGAACATGAAGAGGATCTTTTGTAAAATCGAGTCACCTCTTTTCACGAAAGTTATTTGATTGATCTCATTCAGCCAATCTGCCTTAATGTTGATCTCGTTTTCAAGGTTGGCGCCGGACACGATCATATCCACTGTCCAGCCACTTTTCACCATTCCTCGCAAAACGTATTCTTGAGAAGGCAAGCCGGCCGAATGCTCCCAACCTTCGAAGATGAGCCTTCTCATAGCCGCAACGCATGCTGTTACAACAAGAACCTTCATATCGCACAAACTTTCATAACTATATAGAAGATGAAATATGCATTTACCGCCGACATCCCTGCGTGACGCACGCATACGGATCATGCAGCTTAACTGCTAAATGTTCTTTCCGGAGCGATACGCCTCCGCTTGACGGGGTGCGCGACTTCCGAAAAACCAAAAATACTATGACCAGCTGAAAAACGTTTGGCCGGAAAAGCAACGTGTTGGCAAAAAAAGAAAGGGTAGGAATCTGCAGCACGATGGCGTACAACACTGCGTTTCTCACAGTCTGCTCGCAACGCATGCTCTTGTAAGATATGCCTCCAATCAATCCATACATTCCCGACATGAGTGCGACGCCTATAGTTCCTAAACCAAAAAACGAAGATACGAAGAAACCGGGGACTGTAAAATATTGCGACACAAGGACGTATGGAGTTGGCAAAGGCTGCGGAATAGCGACATCTACTAGTCGCGACATTTCGAAGAATACGATATCCGCTCCGGTGTCGCGAAAGGATTCGCATAGCACGTGCAGGGCGTCTTCCCGCAAAACATCGTCGGAATCGACGAACAGAAGCACTTCGCCACGAGCCTCGGAAATGCCCACGCGGCGCGTCCGAAGCAATCCCTTGTTGTCCTGATGGAAAACTCTAACCACTGCCGGATTATCCTCGGCAAAGCTGTCGCAAAGATCGGAGCTGCCGTCGGTCGAGCCGTCGTCGACGAGCACGATCTCGTAGTTCTCCATATTTTGAGACAGGAGGGATGACATGCACTCCTCAAGGTAATCCATCACGTTGTACACCGGAACGATTATCGAAAAGAATAAGTTCCCGTTCACCTTGCGAGCCTCCAAATGTCACACGCCGTCTGCGCCCTGCAGAGCTCTCTTGCAAAGAGCATGCTGAGCACCCTTCCGGTCGTACGAGAGCGTTTTATTAGCGATGCTGCATTTGACATTCGCGCAAACCCTCGTCCTTTTTGCTCTTGGGTTGATTAGAGCGCGAATAAGCTGATGCGATCGCTGATAGAATGAAAACGATGGCCACGCCTCTCAGCAAAGAGGTCGGTTCGTACTGGAACCATCGGAAACATGTTGCGCTGATCCAGACCGCCGCGATGCAGCCAACGGCGAGCAAAGCGCCTTCCCGCTCCGGAATCAGAGCAAGAGCCCTGAGAGCGCAGCCGACCAGCACGGAAAAGGGAACCACTCCCCACATGCCGAGATAGTAGTGAAAGTAGAAAGGGAAATAACAACCAGCATTATGGTAATAAACAACGCGCGCTTCCCTCACCGGATCCAGAAAGCCACTCACGTCAAACGGCCAAACGCTGACCGTTGCAAGGTAGGTCGGGAACTCCGACAGCCTTTCCGCAGACGAACGCAGGCCCTCCGTCGCCAAAACGGCAAGGGAGGTATGGTAGGCCGAGTAGGCGCCGTCCCATGCCAGCCCGCTCTCAAACGTCTTGGAAAGATAGTCTGCGATTCTTTCGAGAGAGAACTCCCCGCCTCTCAAAGCCCCCACCCCCAAAAGCACGAGCAACGCCGCGGCGCATAGAGGGATGGCGACCCTATACCGCGTCCTGTACGAGATCAGCATGATGAAAACCATCGCGACCATTTCGAGAGAGGTGATCCTGTTGCCCGTCGACAGATCGAGGTAGATCCGGTACAAGAGCACGAAGATGATCGCCGAGATATAGCGCTTGTCCCCTCCGGTGAAATACAACGCCACGAGCAGAAAGGCGATCGAGTACTCGTACAGCGAGCTCGAAACCACCATCCTTCCCGTCCCGCTCGAGGAGGATTGAGCAATAGCCCCAAACAGGACCACCACGACCAAGCACGCGGCGACGATCGTCCCGTTCCCCCGGTCGGATACGATTCGCATGGTAGGGAACGGGCGAACGTCTAGCGGAAGGACCATGGCGATACACGTCAGGAAAGCGAGAACGATCGAAGCTCCCTCCCATGCGTACGCCGTTCCGCAGAACAGCGTATAAGGGGAGTACTCCTTCAGCATCCCGAGGTACTGGACCATGAGGACGCTGTAGACGCAGTACAGCATGAACGCAAAGGGGATTGCCAGGAGCCAGTTCTTTCGAGCCGCCACTAAAAGGTAGGCGCACAGCGCCGTAGAGGACACCATTGCGGCAGTCGAGGTCGCATCGCTCGGGAATGCGATGGAGGCGCACAAAACGATCAAGGACGCGCCGAGAACGCAAGCGCGCGCAAGGAAAGGCCCTTGGCTCCGCATGGGTCCGAAGCCGCTTTGCGATTGGCGAATCGACGCAGACCGACTCAACGCTCATCCTCGTTACCGGAGGCCTGCGCCTGGCTTCGCGTCTCGAACCCCATCGGCGAATCATCCAGCAAAGCACGGAAGGCCTCGACGGCCTCGTCCAAGGAGGAAACCGTCCTGGATGCAGAAAGGCGAACGGTCTCCCTGCATCCGCCGGTGTCGTACGTCACGACGGGAGTGCCGCAAGCTTCCGCTTCGAGATTGACCGTGGGGAGGTTGTCTTCGACGGTCGGATTGAACAGGACGTCGGCCGCCGTGTATATCTCCGCGAGCCGCCGAGCCGAGTCCGTCCGCGGCAGAGCGACGATCCGTTCGGGAACGCTTTTCGCCTGCCTCTTGCTAAGCCCCACCAAAACGATCGCGAATCGCTCGTCCAGCTTATCCGCAAGGCGAACGAAGTCGTCCAGCCCCTTACGGTCGGACCAGACCGAGGCGACCCCCAGAACCACGAAAGAGCCTTCCAATCCGCGATCCTTCCTGAACGCGCTCGGAGAGGGCTTGAACACGCCGTCGTCGATGGAATTGCGGACGACGGCGACATCGTAGCGATACAGGAAGCTCTGCCCAACCAGGCTCGCGAGCCATTGCGAAGGGGCGATGAGCTGCAAGCGGCTTTCGGGCAGCATGGTGAACAGGCGCCTCTTCTGCTCGAAATTCCATCCGACGCTCTTAGCGCAGTACGTCTTCGGATACGTTTTCGTCTGAGGGCAGCCGGAGCCTTGCGCGCAGCGGGTTTTCCACTGGTCGCATCTCGCGTAAGTGAAGTGTATGCAGTGCCCGGTGAACGCCCAGCAGTCATGAAGCGTCCATTTGACCTGGCAGCGGTGAACAGCAAGCCAATTGAAAAGCATCTCCACGTTTATGTAATAGCCTAGCAGCACGTGCAGGTGCACCACGTCCGGATCGATCTCGTCGAGCCTTTTCAAGAGCCGCCTCGTGATGCCCCTCGAATGGAACCCCGCCTTGCCGTCCAGGCGGGTTCGGAAGGCGTCGAGGCAGATTTCGGGATAGGTCGCTATCTTGACCATATGCTCGTCCTGCTCGTGCTCGCCCCGGGCCCAGAACACATACGACTCGTTGCCCCGCTCTAGAAGCTCTCTATGCTTCTTGAATACGACGGAGTTGGCCCATCCGCCAGCGTAGGCATTTATCTGGACGTACTTCATAGAGACTCGCCTTCTGACTCGAGTTGCCGAGCGGCGGAGTCAATTGGCGCCCTCTTGGCGCAAGATCGGCCGCCCTGATGGGGCTTCGCGCTTTTGCGTCCCGCACGATCCCCCAGCAGCCTCGCGCAGCAGTCGATGCCGAAAGCTGCGAGCTCGACCAATTCGCCCTCGCGCAGGAGCCGCGAAGCCACCGCCTTGGCGAGCCTCGCTCCCTCCCCGGTTGAGGAGGCTCCGCGGAGCAGGTCCTCGTTGCGCGCGAGGGCGACGCCGCCCTCGCGGTTCCTGCGGTACTGCTCGACGGGAGCGAGGTTGTGAGAATGGAGAACCTGCGCGTCGGCGGCGTAGGCGACCTTCCAACCTTCTCGCAGGAACGTCGCGGCCATGAGCAGGTCCTCGTAGATGTTGCAGGGGCGCTCGAAGCCGCCGCACTCCAAATAAGCGTTGCGGCGGTACGCCGAGCAGACGTCGGACGCGAAGAAGGCCTTCATGCCGAGTTCGGGGACGTCCTCGATCGATCGTACGTTGGATTCGGCCGGGTAGTTGAACTCCCGCACGAGCTGCTCGAAGCGCCTCGCGTCGGGCTTCGGCAGCTGCCGGCCCGAGACCATGGCCACTTCCGAATCGGAGAAGGGCTCGAGGAGCCTCTCGATGTAGAAGCGGTCGACAGGCAAGGCGTCCTGGGTCATGAAGAGGACGAAATCCCCGGAGGTTTCCATGAGCGCGGCGTGACGCGTGCCGCCGTGGTCGAACTCGGAACGAGGTATCGAAAGCGTTCGGGCGCCGAAGCGTTTTGCGACGTCGGACGTGCCGTCTTTTGACGAGGAGTCGACAACGAGGACTTCCTCGAGCTCGACGGTCTGAGCCTGCACGGTCTCAAGCAGGGCGGGCAGCTCTTTTGCGGCGTTCAAGGTGGGGATCACGAGGCTCGCCCTCATCGCACAGCCTCCCTGCCAACCGACTCCCGCACGGCCTCCTCCAGGGTCGCGACCCGGTAATCCAACCCGCACTCGCTGGCCTCCAGGGAGTAGCGGGCGCCTCCGAAGAGCTTGCCGAAGGTCGGGTTGACGCGGGCGAGCGGGCCGACGGCGGCTCCGAGCGCGCGGCTCAGGCGGATGCTGCGCCCCTGCGCCTCGGCGAGCAGGCGCACCATCTCAGACGTTCGGACGCGCTCCGCGTCCTGCGGCAGGAACAGCCCTCCGCGACCCTCCTCGACGAGCAGGCGCACGAGCTCCGCGAGGCTCCGCGAGTAAAGCATGGAGCGGGCGTTGTCGACATCGGGGAAGACGGGCGAGACGCGTGCGAGCTTCGCGAGGCGGGGGAAGTTGCCCTTCGAGCAGCCCGGGCCGTACACGAGGGGCGCCCGCAGCACGGCGACCGCGAAGCCCGGCTCCGCCAGCGGCTCGAGGACCCGCTCGGCGGCGAGCTTGCTCTTGCCGTAGAGGGTCGAGGGGCGCGGCACCGCGCCGAGGTCGACCTCCTCCACGCCCCCCTCCTCGGCCCCGTAGACCGAGAACGAGCTCAGGAACGCGAAATGGGGCACGCCCTCGGTCTTCGCCTTGAGGGCAGCTTGACGGACCAGCGCGACGTTGACCTCGTCGTAAAGGCCGCCCATGCCGCCCGCCTTCCCGCTTTCGTGCACGACGGCCGCCAGATGGACCACGGAGTCGAAGCCCTCCCAGGAGCGATCCTTCCACGCGTCGCCGCGAAGCGACACGCGCTCGACCCCGTACATGCCGGGGAAGGCGGCCAGGTGCGCCTCCACCTCCGATCCGATCCAGCTCGTCGCTCCGGTGATCAGGATGCGCTTCATTCCGCAGCCCCCGCCTCGTCGTCGATCCCGAGGATCTCGCGGCGGTAGCACGCCGGGTCCTTCAGGCGCCCGAGGCTCATGGCGCGCCCGTCGGAGTCGTATCCGGCGAAATGCGAGTCCGTGCCGGTCGAGTCCCCGCTGCCGCTTCGGCCGAGCACCAGCTTCACCAGCTTGAACGCGAGGCACGCGTCGGTGGCGAGAGACACGCTCTCCACGTAGTCGACGTCGTTCTCGAAGCGGGCGTGGGCGTAGTCGATCCCCGCCTCGGGCTCCTCGTCGCCCACGCGCGGGCACTCCAGGCCCGGGCGCACCGCGTAGCGCGCCTTGTGCCGCTCGGTCATGTGCGGGGTGAACTCCACGGGCAAGGGCCTCGGGCCGATGATGGACATCCCTTTTGTCAAGACGAAAAAACAAGATTACCTGCAGAAATGCTCCGACTAG
>OLQP01000309.1_pt1 | contig 46292 bp, 33 predicted proteins | sample 1643181 | NCBI WGS metagenome assembly OLQP01 (sample SAMEA3136710, study PRJEB25190) | human gut metagenome | biome: human gut; feature: human-associated habitat; material: faeces | place: Austria | collected 2013 | reverse complement strand
AAAAATTTTTGAAAAACTTTTCAAAACCTCTTGACTTCTAATAGTTAGTCACCTCGCATATATTTTTTATTTACAAGTATATTATAATACTTGGAGTTTACTCTAAGTCAATAGTTTTTTGAAAATTTTTTTAAATAAATTAAGTGGAGGAGAGAATTTCGTATAAAAAAACAGGCAAAACCTTTCGGCTTTGCCTGTCTGAGTATCATATTTGATAATGAATTAGTTTTCTTCGTTAATCTTAGCTTGAGCAGCTGCAAGTCTTGCGATTGGCACACGGAATGGTGAGCATGAAACATAGTCAAGACCAATCTTGTGGCAGAACTCAACTGATGATGGGTCGCCGCCGTGTTCACCGCAGATACCGATGTGAAGTTTTGGATTAACCGGCTTACCAAGCTTAATAGCTGTTTCCATAAGCTTACCGACACCCTTTTGGTCAATCTTAGCGAACGGATCGTTTTCAAAGATTTTAGCGTCATAGTAAGCGTCAAGGAACTTACCTGCGTCGTCACGTGAGAAACCGAATGTAAGCTGAGTAAGGTCGTTTGTACCGAAACAGAAGAAGTCAGCTTCGTTAGCAATTTCGTCAGCTGTTAGAGCCGCACGAGGAATTTCAATCATTGTACCAACTTCGTACTTAAGTTCGATGCCTGATGCAGCGATTTCAGCGTCAGCTGTTTCTACAACGATTTTCTTAACGTACTTCAATTCCTTGATGTCGCCGATAAGCGGAATCATAATTTCAGGAACGATTGTCCAATCAGCGTGAGCCTTTTGAACGTTGATAGCTGCACGAATAACAGCCTTTGTCTGCATTTTTGCAATTTCAGGATATGTTACTGCAAGACGGCAACCTCTGTGACCCATCATAGGGTTAGCCTCGTGCAGACCGTTGATAATATCCTTAATAGCCTCAACGCTCTTGCCTTGAGCCTTTGCAAGCAATTCAATATCTTCTTCTTCTGTAGGAACGAACTCGTGTAGAGGTGGGTCCAAGAATCTGATTGTTACAGGGTTACCTTCAAGAGCCTCGTAAAGTTGCTCGAAGTCACCTTGTTGCATAGGAAGAATTTTATCAAGAGCTGCTTCTCTTTCTTCAACTGTATCAGCACAAATCATTTCTCTGAATGCGTCAATTCTGTTGCCTTCAAAGAACATATGCTCTGTACGGCAAAGACCGATACCTTCTGCACCAAGCTCCTTAGCTTTCTTAGCGTCAGCAGGAGTATCTGCGTTTGTACGAACTTTTAGTGTTCTGTACTTATCAGCCCATGACATAATTCTGCCGAATTCACCTGCGATTGATGCATCAACTGTTGGGATAATACCGTCATAAATATTACCTGTTGAACCGTCAAGTGAAATTGTATCACCTTCGTGATATTCTTTACCGTTAAGTGTAAACTTCTTGTTTTCTTCGTCCATTGCGATGTCGCCGCAACCTGATACACAGCATGTACCCATACCACGGGCAACAACGGCTGCGTGAGATGTCATACCGCCGCGAACTGTAAGGATACCTTGAGCGGCTTTCATACCTTCGATATCTTCAGGAGAAGTTTCAAGTCTTACAAGAACAACCTTTTCGCCTCTTGCAGCCCATTCTTTAGCGTCGTCAGCTGAGAATACAATCTTACCTGCTGCGGCACCCGGAGATGCACCAAGAGCCTTACCCATTGGTGTAGCAGCCTTTAGAGCGGCAACGTCGAATTGAGGGTGAAGTAGTGTATCAAGGTTTCTTGGGTCGATCATTGCAACAGCTTCTTTTTCTGTTCTCATACCTTCGTCAACAAGGTCACAAGCAATCTTCAAAGCAGCTTGAGCAGTTCTCTTACCGTTTCTTGTTTGTAGCATATAAAGCTTTTTATTTTCAACAGTGAATTCCATATCCTGCATATCTCTGTAGTGATCTTCAAGAAGTTTGCAAACATCCTTGAACTGAGCAAATGCCTCAGGGAATTCTTCTTCCATCTTTGCGATTGGCATTGGTGTACGAACGCCGGCAACAACGTCTTCACCTTGAGCGTTTATAAGGAATTCACCCATAAGCTTCTTTTCACCTGTAGCAGGGTCACGAGTAAATGCAACACCTGTACCGCAGTCATCACCCATGTTACCGAATGCCATTGACTGTACGTTTACGGCTGTACCCCATGAATAAGGAATGTCGTTATCACGACGGTATACGTTAGCTCTTGGGTTATCCCATGAACGGAATACGGCTTTAACGGCACCCATAAGCTGTTCTTTAGGATCTGATGGGAAGTCTTCGCCAATCTTTTCCTTATATTCAGCCTTAAATTGTGATGCAAGTTCCTTTAGGTCGTCAGCTGTAAGCTCAACGTCAAAAGTAACTCCCTTTTCTTCTTTCATCTTGTCGATAAGTTCTTCAAAATACTTCTTACCGACTTCCATAACTACGTCTGAATACATCTGAATAAATCTTCTGTAACAGTCCCAAGCCCATCTTGCGTTACCTGACTTCTTAGCGATAACTTCAACAACGTCTTCGTTAAGACCAAGGTTCAGGATTGTATCCATCATACCCGGCATTGATGCTCTTGCACCACTACGAACAGAAACAAGAAGTGGGTTTTCCTTATCGCCGAACTTCTTACCTGTGATTTCTTCCATCTTGCCGATGTACTCGTTGATTTCAGCCATAATATCAGGATTGATTGTGCGACCGTCTTCGTAATATTGAGTACAAGCCTCAGTTGTAATTGTGAAACCCTGCGGTACCGGAAGACCGATATTTGTCATTTCAGCAAGGTTAGCACCTTTACCGCCAAGCAACTCTCTCATAGTTGCATTACCTTCTGTAAAAAGGTAACAATACTTTTTTGCCATTGGATTCTCCTCCTAAAGTTATAAAAATAGTAGCGACGGCGTCTGCCGCCATATGTCTGTATATTAATTATACCATAAATAAACGAAATGTCTATATTATTTATTCAAATTTTTTATAATTTGTGAAAAATATATCATTGTTTAGATATTTTTTTTATAAATCGACAAAAAAACACCGATGTGTCGGTGTTTTTTAGATTATTTTTTTACGTCTTTCATTTCAAATACGTTAATTTTCGGTGCTTTGTATGACTCAATGTAGTCAAGTGTTTCGTCCACGTCATCGAAAACTTTGTAAAGAAGTTTACAGCCCGCTCTCAAAAACTTTTCCTTGACCGCAACTTCAAGCATATCAATCATTGCGTTGTAATATCCGTTTACGTTAAGTATGGCGATAGCTTTGTTATGTCTTTCAAGCTGTTTTAGAGTAAACACTTCAAAAAATTCCTCAAAAGTGCCTATTCCGCCGGGAACAATAACAAAAGCGTCCGCTCTTTCTTCCATTATACGTTTTCTTTCACGCATTGTGTCCGTTCTGATAAGTTCCGTACAGTCTTGGAAAATACGGCCGTCAACACCCATATCTTCATCATCAAAGAAATTCGGTACGACACCGACAATTTCGCCTTTCTTTTCATAAACACCGCGTGCAACCGCACCCATAAGTCCGGATGCACCTGCACCGTAAACAAGTCCGTGACCTCTGTCAGCAATTTTACGTCCGAGTTCTTCGACTTGGCTGACATAAGATTTATCTATTGTGCTGCTTGACGCTCCGAATACACAAATTTTCATAATACATACCCCTTTCTGCTTGTTATTTTTGAGAAAAACTGTTGTAGAAAACAGTTTCGTTTAAATCTTTTCTGCTTGAATGAGCCGCCGAAGGCTCTGCGCCGTCTGACGGATAACCTGTCGGTAAAAATGCAACAGGAACATAATTTTCAGGCAAATTGAATTGCTCTTTTACGTCCTTCGGATTAAATGAGCCTACCCAAGTCGTTCCGAGCCCTACGCTTTTTGCCGCCAACATCATATGCGTTGCAACGATAGCCGCGTCGATTTCACCCTCGTCGTGTCCGTCATTTCCGCGCGTCCAAGATGTTTCTTTGTCGTAACATACAAGGAAATTAAGCGGCGGATTAAATGCAAATTTCGTGCATTTGCTCACCTTTTCAAGTTCTTTTTCGTCGGTAAGTACAAGTATTCTCTGTGGCTGAAAATTTACGGCGGTAGGCGCTGCCTGCATTGCCGCAAGAATATAATCTATCTTTTCTTTCTCTACTTTTTTATCAGAAAATTTTCTGAGCGAAAATCTGTTTTTTGCCAATTCTAAAAAATCCATTTTTAATCACTCCTCATCGTATTCTTTCCTTATTATTGTTATTTTATCATAAATATTATTGTTTGTAAATAAATTAAATTTTAATAATAATTGAATTTTTTATAAGTGTGTGTTATAATATATGCAAATGAGAAAAAGGAGGTTTTCCGATGTATACCGTTGATTTACACAATCATACAAAATTCAGCTATGACGGCTCGAACACGCCCGAAGAAATAATTGAAAATGCAATCAGACACGGTGTTGACGTTATCGGTATAACCGACCATCAATTCTCAATCGGTGAAAATCTTCCTATATATTATGAATATATTCAGCATTGTAAAATAAAATATGCCGATAAAATAAAAGTTCTTTGCGGTCTTGAAATCGGTACACGTCCGACACCGCCGGAATCGCTTCCGCGTGCAACGGAAAATTTTGATTATGTACTTTTTGAATGCCTTGACGATACAAGGGCAATCGACTTTTATGAATTTTTGGAATGGCGAAAGCTGTTTAAATGCAAAGCAGGTCTTGCACATACCGATATTTTCAAACTCGGTGAAAGATACGGACTTGATATAATAAAAATTTTACGTGATAACAATATTTTTTGGGAACTGAATACTTCGGGAAATTACATATATTATTATGATTTTCTTACCAACGAAAAGAAACAACAGATAATCAAAGAAAGCGGAATTCCCGTAAGCGTCGGTTCTGATACGCATTACATTGCGGAATATCGTAAAAAACAAATTCGCCGTGCGAATGAATTATTGCAAAAATTAAATATTCCTTTACCATAAAAATGACGATTTTTAATCGCCATTTTTTTATTGTTAAAAATAAAATCGAAAAAGTTTTAAAAATATTGCTTAAAATCGAATATTGTTATATAATATAAATAATTGTGATAAAATCATTTTGTCTGTAATCTGAATAGGAGTGATATTTTTGAAAATAAAAAGTGTTTCAAAAAAATCCGTCATACTTATGGAGTTTGACTGGGTTTTGTTTATAGCGACAATCTGTTTGTCGGTGTTTGGAATAGTGATGATTTATTCGGCTACGCGAACATTGCAGTCGAATACGAATGTAATAGTGCAGTCGGGTGCAATGGTTATAGGTTGTGCGGCAATGCTTGTAACGTGTTTTTTCGATTACGAACAGCTTAAAAATCTCGTCAAACCGATTTATATATTCGCCGTCGCGATACTGCTTTTGGTATTGGTGTTTGGTGTCAGCGGCGACTGGGGTGCGAGGAGCTGGATCAGATTCGGTGCAATCGGTATTCAGCCTTCGGAAATCGCAAAAATTTGCTTTATAGTAACTTTTTCGTGTCACTTATCCAAAGTGCATGACGATATAAATAAACCGCTTACGATTTTAGGGTTGTTGCTTCATATCGGCGTGCTTGTAGGTTTGATTTTGTTACAGCCTGATATGGGCAGTGTGTTGGTATTTTTGTTTATGTTTATATGTCTTATGTTTGTTGCAAAACTTTCATATAAATATATATTGCCGATTGGTGTGGCAGGTGTCGCGTCATTGCCTTTTATATATAAGTATGTACTTTCGGAATATCAGCAGAAACGTATTCAGGTGTTTTTTAATCCAAACCTTGACCCAAGGGGCAGAGGCTATAACGTAATTCAATCTAAAATTGCGGTCGGTTCGGGTCAGCTTTGGGGTAAAGGATATTTGCAGGGAACGCAAAACCAAATGGGTTATTTGCCTACTAAATATACCGACTTTATATTCAGTGTAATAAGTGAGGAATTTGGTTTTATCGGTGCATTGCTTGTTACGGCGGTGCTGTTCTTCATAATTTATAAATGCTTTAAAACCGCTCAAAAAGCCGATAATGCTTTCGGAAGATATATTTGTGTCGGTGTCGGTGCAATGATGTTGTTCCACGCATTTGAAAATATCGGTATGTGTATCGGACTTATGCCTGTTACGGGTATTCCGTTGCCGTTTGTAAGCTACGGCGGTACGTCACTTGTTGTGAATATGATTGCAATAGGACTGGTGCTTAGTGTGTCGTATCACAATAAACCGCGAAGTGTGTTTGACGTATATTGATAATTAAGACTGTCGACAAATTGTCGGCAGTCTTTTTTGTTTACTCACAAACTATCGTCGATTGAATATTATATAGTAAGGAGGCAAGAATTTCTCGCTTGCCTTTTTAAAATATTTGAGGGGAGTGAAATTTATGTATATATTGGTTGGATCGGTCACTACAGCGACAAGACTTAAAAAAGCTGCAGAAAAAATTATCGGCTTTCCGGCATATGTTGTGCATACGCCGTCCGCTTTAAATCAAGGTGGCTGTTCCTATTCCGTGCGTGTTGATGACCGTGCACTTAATGAAATCAGAAAGATAGCCGGCGATAATGAAATTCCGATTAGACGGATTTATATAGAAAGAACAGTAAACGGGGAGCGTGTTTATGATGTTGTATCTTGATAACGCGGCAACGACTTTGAAAAAGCCTTTGTCGGTGTATGCGACGCTTTTTAAGAGTACCTTGTTTTCGGGCGGAAACGCAGGACGGGGAGGACATAAGATGAGTATGGACGCAGTGCGTGCTATTGTAGATACACAAGATTTGATTGCACAGCTTTTTAATATAAAAAAAGCCGAAAATATTGTTTTTACGCAAAATGCGACGTATGCTCTGAACACTGCCATTCTCGGCACAATGTCAAACGGAGGACATATTGTCGTTACGGAGATGGATCATAACAGCGTTTTAAGACCTGCTTGTTTGCCCGGTAATTACACCGTTGTAAAAGCAGATAAGAGCGGATATGTACACGCGGAAGATGTTGAAAAGGCTGTGAGGAAAGATACAAAGCTGATTGTCTGTACCCATGCGTCAAACGTGTGCGGAACAATTCAGCCGGTGTATGCGATAGGAAGAATAGCGAAAAAGCATAAAATACCGTTTTTGCTGGACGTTGCACAAACGGCAGGGAGCATAAATATTGATGCGGAAAAAATGAATGCGGATATGATAGCTTTTCCGGGACATAAAGGTCTTATGGGACCGCTTGGAACAGGCGGATTGTATGTGAAAAGTCCGGAAGAACTTGCACCGCTTGTGACGGGCGGAACGGGAAGTAATTCGGAGAGCGTTTCCCAGCCGGAATTTATGCCCGATAAGTTCCATAGCGGTACGATGAATACACCTGCAATTAAGGCTTTGGGGGCAGGGGTTAAGTATGTTATGAAATACGGCGTTGATGTAATCGGTAAGCATGAAAAAATGCTTTCCGAAAAATTTAAAGAAAATTTGATGAATATGGATAATGTTACGGTATACGGGAATGATAACAGTGTTGCGACTGTCGCGTTTAATGTGGCAAATCTCGGAAGTGAAGAAGTTTTTGAAATGCTTAAGGGCAAAGCGGCGGTAAGAGCGGGTTATCATTGTGCACCGCTCGCACACAGAGCGATAGGTACATCGGATAGGGGAGCGGTCAGAGCTTCGTTCGGAGTTTTTAATTCAAAAAATGATGTGGCGAAAATGACTGATTATGTGTATAAAATCAGTAAAAATGTGTCGGGATAGAGGAATCTGTCCCGGTACATAAAAATGACAAATTTTTTTGAAAAAAGTATTGACAAATGCTTTTTGGTCTGTTATAATTAATCAAGTCAGTTGGTGAGTAGAGAACTCACTGAAAGACAGATTGAATTATGCGGGTGTAGTTCAATGGTAGAATTCCAGCCTTCCAAGCTGGTCGCGTGGGTTCGATTCCCATCACCCGCTCCAATATATGTGTCTGTAGCTCAGTTGGATAGAGCAATTGCCTTCTAAGCAATGGGCCGGGGGTTCGAATCCCTCCAGACACGCCAATTTCTTTTTGGAATTCAAAAAGAGTTTAGTGTGCGTAGATAACTACCGCCATCATATGGTGGGTATAGTTCAGCTGGTTAGAGCGTCAGTTTGTGGCACTGAATGTCGTGGGTTCGAATCCCACTACCCACCCCATTTTAATTTTAATATACAGGGATATAGCCAAGTCGGTAAGGCACCAGATTTTGATTCTGGCATGCGTAGGTTCGAGTCCTGCTATCCCTGCCAGGGCCATTAGCTCAGTCGGCAGAGCACTTGACTTTTAATCAAGTTGTCCGGGGTTCGAATCTCCGATGGCTCACCAAAGCTAAACCGCTTAAACGTATGTTTAAGCGGTTTTTTGTTCGTTAAATTGGATAGCAGCTGTTGTGTAATTTAATTATATAAAGAAATAATATTAAACATTATATTTATTTTGTATATAGTGATAAGAAAATCAAAATTAAGGAGGTATTAGACAGAAATAAATGATGATTTGTATTTTTGTCCGTTGGTAGAAATGAATATACATAATTATGAATGTATAGAAAATTGTGATTGTATCGATGGGTATATAAAAATTTCATCCTTGCCTGATGAATATAAAAGAAAAGCGGAGTTTAAAGAAATTTGTAAAAAATGCAAATATCACATTGATTAAAATAGTTATAGCTTGTGAATAAACCTATTTCCAAATTGTCTGTTTTTTGTATGCTTTAAAAGCAAGCCGTTTTACCGTCTAATATAAAAAATAAGGTGTTTATTATGTATATGGTGCAAAATCCTAATCCGGAGGCAGTTATTCAAGTCGAAAAAATAACAGGTTCGGTTTTATCAAACCTTGAATGTTTTTCGGAAAAAGTGTTGGAAAACAAAAAATATAAATAAAAAAGTGTTGAAAACCTAAGGTTTTCAACACTTTTTTATTTGGCAGGGGTACAAGAACTCGAACCTTGGGCACGCGGTTTTGGAGACCACTGTTAAAATACTCTGTAACCCGCATGAATACTATATTTTCGGAATGCTTTTTTTATATGAATTACAGTTTGTATTACAATTTTTGAAAACGTTATTTGACCACATATTTTTGATATTTGCTATTTGGTTTGTCTGGGATTGTCATTTGTAATTTGTTACTGGCAAGTAACGGTTTTAAATATCTATCGCGGAAATAATTCTTATCTTTAATATCTATATGTGTCATCATTTCCTTTCGTGTATGAGGTTCAGAACAGAATTCAATCAAGGCAATGAATTTTTCATTTACACGTTTATCTTGGGGGGTATCTTGGGGGGTATCTTGGGGGGTATCTTGGGGGGTAATTGACGGTCCTACTGTTTTCGTTATAATTTCAGTAAGCGGAATTATGATGCGGAAGATGTCGCCCTCAATAAATTCCGGTTCCCCACCTGAATACATTTTAGTGTATTTATAAGTATTACGCATACCTGAGCCTAGTTCGTCTGCAAGTCCAATTTCACGAAATACTTTAGAAATTGGCGGGTTTTTTGAAAATGGATCAAAAGTTGCAAGACTTAATAATCCATGCCCGTGAGAAATACTGGCATTTTCGGTATATATTCTTGTTTTTTCAATAATCATTTTTGATACATAACCGCTTGAAAAATCACGGTGCATTAATAAATTGGATATTATTTCACGAAGAATATGATCTCTTGCACTTACACTTTGTATTCCGTCTAAATTAAATGTATCATTTAAGTGTTTTTGACCAAATGCAAGAAGACGGTCATAACTTTCAAGAAGATTAGTGATAATAACATCGCGATCGTCATAACGATCAACATTCTGCACTCTAAAAATTGCATCTGTTTTATGTTGAGGTAGAACTGACATAATAGTGCTGTTACTACCAAAAAGCAGTATAGCCGCTATGGTGATACCTTCTTTTTGCGTATATTCATCAGTAAGAATAAGACCGGCACTTCTCAACAATTCCTCGTCAGACATTGATTTCCAAGGGTGGTTTTCGCCTCTTGCACGAGTCATTTTCCTTGCACGTTCTATTAAATCGGGTCTCAGAGCGTCTATACCAAAACGTGTAACTTTATTTACATAATAAGTTCCATTCTTACGAGCGTATAATTTATAAACTTCATCGGTATTATTGGTAATATCTATATCTGATTCATGATTTCTGTCATATATACGTCCGGAGCAACGGCATACATTAGCACCAACCGGAACGCGTATATATAGTATGATTTTATTGTCATATTCATATTCAATAGGAGTAAGATAAAGTGGTGGACTAATTTTAGACTCATTATTTATCGCAGTGACAAAATTCTTTTTTATATTATCAATACAATCTTTCTGAATACCAAGAATTGTACCGTTATCTTTTACTCCAAGAAAAATATGACCGCCGCCACGATTGGAAAATGAGCATACAGTTTCGTAGACATCTTTTGTAATAGCAGTAGTAGATTTTTTAAATTCTACATTGTTATTTTCGCCATTGGTTATTAAGGTTAAAAGTTCCTTTGGTAACTGCATATTTAAAACTCCTTTTTTGAATATTTTATATTATGTCCATTTGCATATATAATTTATATGATTATATCACAAATATTTTAAATATTCAAATTATAGTTGTATAAGTTAAAAATGATTGCTATAATACATAATGTAGATATTTATTATCTCGTGTTAAATTTCTTAGAGAAACGCAATATGCTTTAATTGAGGCTACTAACAAAATATTTGGCTACATCAAAGATTGTTACTCAACAAATATTACCTGTGATAGTTAAGAGCTTTTATTAAGATGAGAAGTAACAAAAAGGAGGAATCCTATTTGAAAAAGGAAAAAGATGAAATAACCATCCGTTCCAGTGCGGCGGAATATCTAACCTATGTTGCCTCTGTTGGCGATCAGCAGGACAGCGTTGAAATGCGCTATGAGGATGAGAATATATGGTTGACACAAAAGATGATGGCAACATTATATGACGTGGATGTTCGCACCATAAATTATCATGTTAAAAAAATATTTAATGATAGTGAATTACAAGAAGATTCAGTTATCCGAAAATTTCGGATAACTGCCGCTGATGGGAAAAGTTATAGCACAAATCACTATTCATTGGAGATGATTATTTCAGTTGGTTTTAAAGTGAATTCTGAGCGTGCGGTTCAGTTTCGTAAATGGGTAAATCAGATTGCAAAGGACTACACCATCAAAGGTTGGGTCATGGATGATGAGCGTTTGAAACGTGGAACTTATCTGACAGAAAAGTATTTTGACGAGCAATTAGAACGTATTCGTGAAATACGGGCAAGCGAAAGAAAGTTTTATCAGAAAATCACAAACCTTTATGCTACAGCGATTGATTATGATAAAAATTCTGCAACTACGAGAAGATTTTATGCGACTGTTCAGAATAAAATGCATTATGCTATTCATGGTCATACGGCTGCAGAATTAATTGTGGAAAGAGCCGACCATGAAAAAGAGCATATGGGACTAACCACATGGGCAGATGCACCGGATGGTAAGATTAAGAAAAGTGATGTCACTGTAGTAATACAAGGATATAATTCTACCGTTTTGGAAAACAAAACGAAATTTCCCTGAAACATAATGGAGGTGAACGATTATTATGATTAGCTGGGAGGAATATTACGAAGAATACCTTGAGGGGAAAAATGCAGAGCAGATTATGGCAGTAATACGTGACCTTAAACAGGAAATTGACCATCTTAAGAATACTATGGAACATCCAAAGTATGGCAGTGAGTCGATTAAGCATCAGAGCGAATCAACTCAATTATGGTATACACGTACATATCTTGAAATAGCGAAAGAAGCTCTTATTGAAGTTGGTGGTACCTATACACCCTCCAAAGCTGAATTGAAGGTGGCTGCATTTGAGGCAAGCATTCCTGCAATATGTAGAGTGGAATTTTTGATAGGCGGCTACTTCTATGGATACGAAATAAGGACATACATATTAGATGATGAGCATCCATGCATGAATGTGAATCACTCCTTTAGCCCCAGATCGAACAATTCTCATATTGAACCAGACTATCCAATCAACAAGGATAAGTTGTTGAAAGGCATCAGAGAATTGCATATCGCTGAATGGCACACAAAGTATGATTTGAGCAGATTTAGCGATAGTGTCATGGACGGAACGCAGTGGCATCTTGAAATTTATTTTTCAGATGGACACGAGCCTGTGAAGATATATGGTGATAATGCGTACCCTTATAATTTTAGAGAGTTTCAAGAACTACTGGGGATGGAGCCGGATGTGTAGAAAGATGATGAGTGATATTTATTTCAAATTTACCACACATATAACATGGTTAAACAGAAGGGTGGATAGAGTATTTAAATAACATATAAAGAAATTATTGGAGTATCAAATATGCGAATTTGATACTTTTTTTATTGCTTTAAAAAAGTAACAAAACAACAGCTATGGAAATAAAAAGAAGAATATTAAATGTAATATAAGCTATAAAAATGGATATAGATGTAATTAAAAATTCGATACATTTCTACAAAAAAAGTTTCGTAGCATTCAATAACTGGTAATTACACTGTGTATATATATAGGCCCTATACACCAATAAAATAAGAAATTATTTTCAACCACACCTATTTATAACAAATAAATTTGGAGGTTATGAAAATGAAAAACTTAAACGAATTACCGGAGATTTTAGAAGTATCAGACTTGATGGAGTTTTTTGGGTTAAGCAGAGCCGGTACATATAGACTGGTGAGAAAAAAAGGATTCCCGGCATTCAAATTGTTAGGAAGATATACCATACAAAAAAGATCCTTGATTAAATGGCTTGAACGTCAAGAACGTGAAGCGGAAATTAGCTGATTGATTTTATACATTATTTACTTAGTAAAAATTTAATCAAGGAGGATATTAAAAATGAAGCGAAGAGGAAATTCAGAAGGTTGTATAACAAAAAATTCAAGAGGAAAATGGATTGCACGATTGCAAATCGGTTATAACAGCAACGGTAAGCCAAGGATAAAAACATTTACAGGAAAGACATCTGCAGAGGCACGGCGGCGAATGAATGAATTTAAAAAAGCTGTTTCAAATATGAACAACATATCTCAAGCAGAAGGTCTTATGTGTGAGGGGTTAAGATACTGGAGTGCTCAATATAAAAAGCCGATGTTGAAACCGAGTAGTTTTGACAGGTTGGTACAGACAATCGAAAATCAAATCATTCCATATATCGGAAGTTATATGATTAAAAAAGTATCGACATATGATATTCAAGATTTAATAATTAATCGTATGCAAAAACAAGATTTATCCCATAGTAGTATTAAAAAGGCATACGAAGCCTTGAATGGTTTTTTCAGACAATATATGATAGAACGTAAGTTGACGTTAAATCCAATGCTGGGTGTTATCTTGCCATCTAAAGACCAATTTAACACAAAGCAGATTAATGCATTGAGTGAAGATGAAATGAAGACGTTCACAAGGGTAGCGTCAGATAAAATGAAAAATGGTGAATTATGCAGATACAGATACGGTTATGGGTTGATATTTGTTTTATACACAGGATTAAGAGAAGGTGAGGCTTTGGCTTTACAATATAAACACATAGACTTAAAAAATAAAAAAGTAAAAGTAGAGCAAAATTTGGTTATGGTAACAGATGGTTCGGGAAATAAGAAACGTGAGCCTTTAATACAGAAATCGGTTAAAACAGCATCCGGTATAAGAGAAGTGCCGTTATGCGATACAGCATTTGAGGCAATTTCTAATTATATTGATATGTATTACACCGGAAATGATGAAGATTACATATTTACGACAAAGACGGGTAGTCATCTTACACCGCATAATATAGCAAAAGCAGTTAATCAGATATTTAAGAGGGCGAATATAAATGCAAGTGGAATGCACATTTTGAGACATTCATTTGCGTCGTATCTATTTTCAAAAGGTTTGGAAGTGAAATATATAAGCCAAATACTGGGACATTCAAGTACACAGATAACATATGATACATACGTCCATACGGATTTTGAGCAGCTAAAGGAAATTGTTACGGCAATATAAAATTGAACAGGCAAGCCGTTTTCATATAGGCTTGCCTGCTATATTTAAGTTAAATATTTTGCACGGATTTTATAGACGTAGTATTTTTTTGAATTGGCATTTTTGTTAAAAACAAATCTTTTGTCGTTTTTTAACATTATATCTTTTGAAACAAGGTATTTTTTTAATGCTATTGATGTATTATGAATATCCTTATCAAGAAATTCCTTGATGATTTGGTCATTAAAAGAATATACGTCTTCCATTTTGCCTAAAGCGACTTTGTGCTTATCCATCCAGACTGTTTCTTGCGGAGAATCATTGATATGCCCATTTAGAATTATTTTCAGATGATTTAAAAACAATTCTTGATCAGATTCTAAATGTGTGTCCGGTTTGGGAAGTAGTGCATTATAATCATCATTATATATCAAACGCAGTTCGGTGGTGAACGGCAATGGATATCTTTTACTCAGCGATGAAAGAAGAAGAGCTTCGGCAGTGTGCAAATGGTTGTAAAATAAGTCTTTGTAATTTGCTGGAATTAATATGTTGCTTCCTTTATTGCAATAGTATAACTTTTGCCTATGTATGAAAAAAGACTTAAATGTTTTGTTAAGATCGTTGTATAGAATATTGGGGGTGTCAGCCCAATATCGTAATTCTTCTACTACATGTCTATAGATAGCATTAACATAAGGCTTAAGTTCATCAAAGTCCTTTTTTGAAATTTTCTGTGCTTTTGATAAATTGATATTCATCCAGTGATTTGATTTATAATTTCCTGGTTTTCTGTTTTTGTGCACAGACAGAAAGACGAAATTTACATCTTCAAGATTGGGATTATATAAAATGGATTGTACGATTTTTGAACGTGCCGATAACTGACCTGATTCTGAATATACAATAATCGGAATGTTATTAAAATTTTCGTAAGTATTTATGTTGGGACGCATTTTTTTCAGAACTTTTTTTCGATTATCATCATCCTCGGAATCTGTATATTTAATGTCTGATGTATCGATTCCTTTCGAAATATTAACGTGAAAATTATATGGATTTTTTATTGCATTATAGCCATATGGGAATACATTTAAAAACAAATTTGCAGCAATATTTAATTTGTCGATATTTTTTGAATGTAGCCAAAGATAAAAATCTATAGGTATCCAATTTTTTTTATCATCTTTACTATTGTTGTCTTTTCTTATCAATCTTATGCGATTATCTTTTTCAACGATAATGTCTTCGTCATGAATCTGTCTTACATCAAATACATACATATAATCAGATAATGACGAGAAAAAAGAGTATAGCGCATATAAAAATAGCGGTATGTAAATTGGGTTGTTTTCTAAGTAGGATATGACTTTGTTGTAAGCTTTCTCTACTGAAATATTATCATTATCTTCGTCAAGCGGAAGAAATTTAAGTTGCTTTTTATATTTAAAAAAATCACCTCTATTATATATAGTTTCCCACCATGCATAATCCTCAAAGGATAGTCCTTGAAATGGGTGATAGTCATCAGCATATAGTCCAATTCCACTATTCTTTTTGGATTTGCTGTATCTATATACAACTTCAGCAAAAAGATATAGAGCTAAATCTTTATTATTATTATTATGGCGATAGTCTTTTTTTACAAGGTCTTTAAATGAATAAAAGTTTATTAATTGTGTAAATGCTTTTACTTTACTTGTATCAATTTTATCATTAAAATTAACAATACAAGCGTCATTCTCAATAGTGTTATGCTCAAAACAAGCATAATATGTGTCCGTGTGAGGGAGTTTTGCAACGCTTACTAAAGATATTTTAAAAAATTTAAAGGTCATTTTTTATTCACCACCCAACTTTTAATGACTATATTATATCAAGTTAGATTTTGAAATACAAGTAGCTGACTAATTTATTCATTTGGAGAATTTGAAAATTCGATCAAATCCTCTTTTTTTATTCTCCATTGTTTGCCGACTTTAAAGCCTTTAATTGTTCCGTTATGCAACATTTTTAAAAGTGTATTTTTGCTTATAAACAGATATTCCATAGCTTCTGCAAATGTAAGTAATGCGGGTAGCTGTTGGTTATCGAAAAACATGATACTCATCTCCTTTATAATTATGTTTGGACTAAATTGGTTTTAATTGCACTTGATGAAAATACAAAAAAATTTGTCAGTAATTTAGATCAGCATGGTGCAGGTAGGTCTATAGAGAAGTCGAAATAATAGAGAATATTAAAAATTATTTTTATTATTACAAGGAGTTAATGCAAAGGAATACCGTTCTGGAATATATAAAAATTAAATTTTCCATCATGACGGTTTTTGCAAAAAAATATTAAAGGAGAGTGTTATTTATTATGAATATACACACATTTGAAACTACCTGTAAATTATCAGGTAGTCAGTACAGGAAGATTCATAAAGATTTAAAAAATTGTGGTTCTGATTATTATAAGAATAAATGCAAGGCTCTTAGAGATAAGGGTATTATTATTACTATAATAAAAAGAGAAATAGGCGATGGATTTCAATGTTCATTACTATATAGAATTAATCCGACAAGAATGAAAAAGGGAAATGGTAAAAATTATATCGACGTATATAATAGCAATTACGGTGACGAAATAATCAAGATGGCAGATGACATAATAAGGAGCTTATCTATTAATCTCCCTTGTATAGAAGAATGTTCTTTATCCAGGATAGATTTTTGTGTTAATGTAAAAACAGGAAAAGAAGAACAGGTTAAACAGTTTATTAAAATATTAAACCAGTCATTTAACCGGAATCCAAGATATGAGCAGAAACTTGTATGCTATAAAAATCGAAACCAATATACATATCCAAAAGAGGAAGCGACATTCACAAATAAAAACAGAGTTGAAGTTAGCATCTATAATAAGCAACTTCAAATAGAGAAGGAAAACTTATACTATGAACACAAAAGAAATATTTTAAGGGTTGAAGTACGATGTTATAAAAAGTATATAAATGATCTATGCACGAAATTTAATATTAAATCAATAGAACATTTTTTTGATGAGTTATTTTCAATCGGAAATTATGTTGTTGAAAAACAGTTAAAAAATTTAAATTTTGATGTAAAGTTTATGCGGCTTGAAGAAATAAGAGATATAATCTTAAACGGCAATTATAAAAACAAAATAAAACAAAGGATGATTGAGTTTGCGGAAGCGGTGGCAAGACATAAATCGTTCAGTTATGATTTAGATGGTTTTGAACCGGAAGAAATAAAAAAGTTAATAAAAAAATTCAGAGAAGCAAGAATTTCATATAAACCAATATCGGTTAAAAGCTCTATCAACAGTCCGTTTGATTTCATTGATACTGTTTTTAAATATGCAGATGCAAAATCGGTAGATGATGTAATAGAATAGGTCTGTTTAGACCTATTCCACTACTCCTTTCTACCGAATAAATACATTAAAGCGGTAATCGGCAGAAGTGATAACAAAAACCATTTACTCATTAGAAAAACCTCCTTTACCAAAGCATAAGCAATACTTTCTTTATACCTTTAAGTATCGTTCGTATCATAACAGAAACCTCCTTTGCATTTATTCAATTAGATAATGTATAAGTAAATAAAGCAGTTTTACTCAGATTAAATTTACTCAAATATAAATGAGTAAATCATAATTGACTAAAATTATAAGTTGTGATATACTGATTTAAACAAAAAGAATGGAAGTGAAAGAATGTTTATCGGAAGAAAACGAGAAATAACGGCATTGGATAAATTATATAATTCAAATAAATTTGAATTTGCTGTCATCTATGGACGCAGACGTGTCGGAAAAACTGCACTTATAAATCATTTTATAGATGATAAAGAATCGATTTACTTTATGGGTGTTGAGAGTAATGAAAAACAAAATCTCGAAAACTTTAGTAAAAGCATAATTGAATATAGCAGTGGCATTGAGGCGGAAAATTCTTTTTTGTCGTTTCAAGCTGCACTTGAATATGTATTTAAGCTTTCTGAAAGAAAAAGATTAATACTTGTAATAGATGAGTATCCATATGTAGCACGTTCATCTAAAAGCCTTGCATCAACTTTGCAACTGCTTATAGATAAATATAAAGACACTTCAAAACTAATGCTTATTTTATGCGGTTCATCAATGTCGTATATGGAAGATGAAGTGTTGGCATATAAATCGCCGCTTTACGGAAGAAGAACTGCACAAATGAAAATATTCCCTTTTAGCTTTGATGAAGCGTGCAGATATTTGAAAAATTATTCTGATGAAGATAAAGCTCTTGCATATGGGATAGTCGGCGGAACACCTCAATATCTGTTGCAGATAGACGATAGATTGAGTATTGAGGATAATATAAAAAATACTTATCTGAATCCGATTTCTTTCCTATATGAAGAACCAACGAATTTGTTAAAACAAGAAGTGCGAGAACCGGCTATATATATGGCGATTATAACCGCTATTGCAGTGGGGGCATCAAGAATGTCTGATATTTCAAATAAAGTCGGAGAGGACAGTAATATTTGTGCTAATTATCTTAAAAGCTTGATAAATTTGGGGATAATAAAAAAGGAAACTCCATATGGCGAAAAATCATCACGAAAATCTATATATTCTATAGAAGATAATATGTTTAGATTTTGGTATAGGTTTGTTCCTGGTAATAATTCAATTATAATGCGTGGTGCGGCGGATATTGTATATAAACGTATTGAACCGCAGCTGCCGGAATATATGGGTGCAGTATTTGAAGAAATTTGTAAACAGTATCTTTGGAATTTACTTTTGAACGGAAATTCGCCGGTTGAGTTCTCTGAACTTGGTAGATGGTGGGGAAATGACCCTATTGAAAAGAAACAGACAGAAATTGATATAATGGGCGAACAGGATAAAAAGACAGCTTTGTTTGGCGAATGTAAATGGACCAATGAAAAAGTTGATCTTGGTGTACTTGAAACACTGATAAAACGTAGTAATTTGTTCTCATATGTTAATGTGCATTTGTATTTGTTCTCAAAGTCAGGATTTACAAAGGGTTGTATTGATAAAGCAAATGAACTTGGTAATGTGTCGCTTGTAACCTATTCGGATATGTTGAAGTGAAAACGTAAAGTCATACATTAAAAATATATAATATCTCTGTGTAATAAAACACAGGAGGTGAAAATGTATGTTCCAAAACGAACGATATTGTACTTGCGGAGTAAACGAAGAAGTACCTATTGTATTGCAAGCCATGATGTGGAATATGGTTGATACAATGAAAGTAGAATCGAAAGACTACTTGCAAGTATTTGAACTGTCAGAGTATGACGGTATGCAGAAAATCGTTCATTCACAGGAAATGCCGGAATATAAAATGGAGTATCTTGTTAAATTACAAGGTGCTCCTATTTTTGTAGGCAAAATTTATGTGATTGACGATAAAACACATTCAACAATGCTAAAAGCAGAGGAATATTGAGGAGGAAAACGAAATGAAAGAAGAAAAATACACTTGCGACATATGTCATGAAGAACATGATTTATCAGAATTAACATATTTTGATGATTCATATTTATGTGCGGACTGTTTAAGACGTGAAACATTTATTTGTCGTGATTGTGGCGACAGACATTGGAACGATGATTCGGCTGACGGAGATTTATGTCAAACTTGCTATGATGAAGATTACATCAGATGTACAAGGTGTGACGCAGTGATTCATTACGATGATGCGTGTTACTATGAAAACGAAGAATATCACGACCACCCATATTGCAGAGATTGTTTTGACAGAGATGTAACAATTCATGACTATTATTACAAACCTGAACCGATATTCTACGGAGATAGTTCGAGATATTTGGGCATAGAACTTGAACTTGATGACGGTGGAGAAGATGAGTATTGTGCAAACAAATTGCTTAAAATTGCAAATGCTCAAAAAGAGCATATGTACATCAAACATGACGGCTCACTTGACGATGGATTTGAGTGTGTAACTCATCCGATGACACTTGACTATCATATCAATAAAATGCCGTGGAGAGATATACTCAACAGAGCAGTGGCTGACGGCTATCTAAGTCATCAAGCAGGAACTTGCGGACTTCATGTACATATAAGCAGAAATGCCCTTGGAACAAATTATGAAGAACAAGAGGCAACAATAGCAAAAATTCTTTACTTTTACGAGAAGTTTTGGAATGAAATATTAACATTTAGCAGAAGAACAGAGTCACAAGTAGAGCATTGGGCAAGACGTTACGGCGGCGGAATAATCAATCCGAAAGAAACATTGAAGCACGCAAAAAATTCACATATGGGACGATATGCGGCGGTTAATCTTGAAAATGCCGCAACGATAGAAATGAGAATATTTAGAGGTACTTTAAAGTACAGTACATTTATAGCAACATTGCAGATGGTAGATGAAATCTGTAATGTTGCTATTTCTTTGTCCGATGAATTTATGCAAAGCCTAACTTGGCTTGATTTTGTAAAAGGAATATCAGATGAAAAAACAGAGCTGATTAATTATTTGAAAGAAAAAAGACTTTACGTCAATGAACCAATAAGAAATGAGGTGGAAATATAATGTGCGGAATATATGGAGTGCTTAGCTATAAGGATAAGCTAAAAGATATGAATGAACTTGTGGATTTGCTTGGTATGGAAAGTGCCGAACGTGGTACTGACGCAACAGGTGTTGCATATTCGGTAATGGGAAATATGAATATAAACAAAAGTGCGGTCAGTGCATATAAGTTTAATCCGAATATACCGAAATTTGTTAATGCGGTAATAGGTCATACACGACACAGTACACAGGGCGATAAGAGTAAGAACTATAACAACCACCAATGGAACGAACGTGTGAAAAATTGTCAGTTTGCACTTGCTCATAATGGTGTGTTGTTTAATGATAAGGAACTTCAAAAGAAGTATAACTTTAAGAGTAAAATTGAAACAGATTCATTCGTTGCGGTGCAACTGTTAAAATACAAAAATGCACTTAATTTCAAAACGATAAAATTTATGGCTGAAAGTATAGAGGGGAGCTTTAGCTTTAATATACTTGATAATCATAATAACTTATATCTTGTAAAAGGCGATAGCCCAATATCACTGATTCACTTTAAAGAAAAGGGCGTGTATGTGTTCGCCTCGACAAAACAGATATTGTGGAAAGCATTGGTTGATTCGGAATTGTTTCAAGATTTGGGAAATGGTAAGTATGAGCATATCGTACTTAATGAGGGCGATATTTTGAAGATCAAAAGTAACGGTAAAAGAGAGAAAGGTCATTTTAATTATACCGAATCATACGGTAGACATTGGTATGATTACGGTGGTTATATTGATGGCTATATTGATGGTTATGGTTATGATTATGATGAAGATTTTTCAAATGATTATCTTGAGGATATAAAGACAGTGGCGGCAATGCACGGCGAGGATCCGGAAGTGATACAGGAACTGTATGACGGAGGATTTACGCTTGAGGAATTGGAAGATATGATTTACACTTGATACTAAAATAGTGCCGTTAGGGTGGGTAAAACCAAACTAACGGCACTGTTTTTTTTTACTCTTTTACATGTTTAATTATATCAGAAATTTCGCAGTCAAGAGCAAAGCAAAGGGCATCCAAAGTTTTAGTACTTATAGCTTCACCGTGTTTCATTCGGTGTAGAGTATTGGCTGAAAAGCCTTGCTTAAAAATCATATGATATTCAGTAATTCCTTTGCGTAAAAGCGTATCATAAAATGGCTTATAACTAATCATTTTCATCACCAAAAATATAATAACATACTCAACTTCTTGACAATACTCAATATATTGAGTATAATTATATTACCAAATAATAACTTGAAATTTACGATGGGAGGAATAAAAATGAAGAAAAAGTTTATAAGTAGTATTATAGCTTTAGCAATGCTTGTTACGGCTTTGCCGACATCGTTTGCAGAAAATGCAAGTGATGAAGAAAATGTCATTTCGGAAACTGAAATAACTGAATCTGTAGAAGAAACAGAAAATGATGAGCAAGAAGAAATAATACAGGAAGAGAATTTAGACGAAGACGAGCAATCGGAAGATATTCAAGAAGATGTATCTGAAAATATTGAAACATTTGCGAATGTTTCGGGTAATGATATTATTAGATGTGCGGAAAAGTATTTAGGTAAAGCTTATGTTAGGGGAGGTAATGGTCCGAATGGTTTTGACTGCTCGGGATTGGTTTGCTATGTTTATAAACAATGTGGTATAAGTGTACCACGTACATCAGGTGCGAATTGGTTAGCGTATGGTACAAAAATTAATGATATATCTAATTTGCAACCGGGAGATGTATTACTGTTTGGATATAAGGGCAAAAGCTCACATGTGGGATTGGCATACGGTAGCGGAAAAGTTTTGCATGCTTTAAATACAAAAACAGGTGTAGCAATACACAATATAAGCGAAATACAACCGCCATTTATATATGGAGTGCGAATCAACGGAGTTTCGGGAAACAGTGGTGGCAGTAGCAGCACGCCGACGCATACACATTCATGGTCATATTACAATGAATCAGCACATCCGCACCGTCAATACCGTCAATGTTCATGCGGTGCGAAAGAATATACAGGAGCAACACAGCATGTGGGAAGTTGTTCATCGTGTTATCCGCTTGGATATGTGAATTTAACACGTTCATTCGACAGAATTAAGAAGAACGTAACATTTTACCGCAACAACGTATCCAACGGAAACAGTTTTACATTAACTCTATATAAAGACGGAAGATATTATAATGACTACTCAATGAACAGTACACAATATTATTTAAGCAACTTGCCGAGCGGTACATATACGGCGACACTTTATGTACGCAATACAAGTACAGGTCAGTCAAAAAATGTACAGTGTTCATCATTTACGATTGTAGATTCATACACAGTGCAGTACAATGCCAACGGCGGAACAAATGCACCAGCTTCACAGACAAAAATAAAAGATGAAGCAATGAGAATTACATCATCTATACCTAAGAAAGTAGGTCATATTTTCAAAGGATGGGCGTCAAGTCGAACAGCGACAGAACCGCAGTATCAGACAGGCGGTACTTATACAAGAAACACACCTATAACTATGTATGCCGTATGGGAGCCGGAAATATATACAATTACATTTGATACAAAAGACGGTAAAGGTGATGTGCCGAGTACAAAAATCACTTACGGCAATACCATGAAAATGCCGAATAATGTTGTTAAAGAGGGATATTATCTAAAAGGTTGGTCAAAAACACCTAACGGACAGACGGTAGATTACAGAATCGGACTTGATTACTCTTTCACGCAGGATACGACTTTGTATGCGGTTTGGGGACAGAGTACATGGTCTGGTGAAGTTGCAAAGAGCTTTGCGGGCGGCGACGGTACAAAAGACAATCCTTATCAAATTTCGAATTCAGCAGAATTGGCGTACTTTGCAAATAAGATAAATCAGCAGTCATCAGAGCCTACATATGAATATTATAAATTGACCGATAATATCGGTTTGAATTATGACGAGTGGACGCCGATAGGTGTAGGCGATTACGACAATCAATATTTTTACGGCTCATTTGACGGAAACGGTTATACAATATCCGACCTTAGCATATCGAATGTTAATTCGGGCAATATAGGCCTTTTCGGAACGGTTAAAAACAGTGAAATTAAAGGACTTACTCTTTTAGGTGAAATAACGGGTATAACAACATCGTCAAGTGCTAATATCGGTGCGTTAGCGGGATATTCTGAAAATACAAGCATATCAGAATGTTCTGTTAAGTATGTGAATATTTCAAATATATCAACGAGCGATTCTGTGTATTCAAATGTCGGTTGCCTTGTCGGAAAAAGTTCAGACGGTGAAATAAAAGAATGTAATGCAGATGAAAGTAATGCTATCGTAAAGCAAGGTAGTTTTAATATAGGTATTATTTGCGGTTTGTCGGGGTCGGCAATTACAGATTGTCGTGTTACATCAGAAGCAGAACTTTTTGAAACCGGTTCGGGTGTAAAGAACGTTAATATGGGCGGACTTTGCGGACAGCAAACTAAAAATGTAGAAAAATGTACAGTTAATGCCGGAAAATTGTCAGCGAACAATTTATCTATAACAAATGATTCAAATATAGGCGGACTTGTCGGAAGTGTTTCGGGTAAGGTAAATTTATGTACGGTTAAATTCACAAATGATACAAAGAAAACAATAGACGGTGAAGAATATCCGATAAGTATATCTGTAAATTCAAAAAATTCTTACATAGGCGGTATAGCAGGCAACTTTGCGGAAACTGCAAAAATAACAGATTGTATGTATGACGGTAAATCAATATCGTCAGAGACAACCTCGGGTACATCGCAGGTAGGCGGACTTGTAGGACGTGCAAAAGCCAAAACAACAAAGAGTATTTCAGCACAAGGCGGTCAGTCGTTAAGTCGTTCATCTCTTCCTACTCGTGACGGATATGTTGCAACATGGTACACAGATAGCAATTTAACAAAAGAATATGATTTTTCTCAACCGGTCACCGCAGATATGACATTGTACGCTAAATGGACTGAGGGCAAAAGTGATATAGAAATTTGGGACGGAACATCAAGCGAGCCGAAGTATAATGCAGATACAAAGACTTATACAGTAACAAACGGTAAAGAGCTTGCATGGGTAAGTGATGTAACAAACGGTGTTATTACAAGCGGAACAAATTTCCCGAGTGACAAAACTTTCAAGGGTTATACTATTGAGCTTGCAAATGATATTTATTTGAATGATATAAGCAATGTTAAAAATTGGTCAACAAGTGCACCTAAAAATTCATGGAAACCGATTAGCTTTAAAGGAGTGTTTGATGGAAAAAATCATAAAATTGAAGGCATGTATATAAATGATAAGTTATCTGCTAATATAGGCTTTTTTGGGGAAACTTATGGTGGAGTTATATCTAATATAATACTATGCAATGGATATATTAATGGTTGTTGTGTTGGAGGTTTAGTAGGTCATTGTAATAATGCGAAAATAAGCAATTGTGAAAACTATAATTATATAAAAGCTATCAGGGGAGGAGGAATAAGTGGTTCTATTTCAAATTCTAATATATCATATTGTTATAATGCTGCATATGTTAATGGATGTACAACTGGTGGAATTGTTGGAACAATGAAAAATAGTACAATAAAAAATTGCTTTAATGAGGGCAATGTTGAGGGGGGAGGCTATGCTCCTGCTGGTGGTATTCTTGGAAGCGGAAATGGTTGGGTTATGAATGACTACAATAGGGGCAATATCACTAATAGTGGTACTAATACTCAAGCTGGCGGAATTGTTGGAGAAAATGAGTCGGGCAGTATAGCTATTAGTAACTGTTATAACACTGGAAGCGTAAAAAGCCGCGAAGCAGGAGGAATTGTAGGCTCATTAAGTTCAACGACAACAATGACTTCAACGATAAATTGTTGTTACAATATTGGAAGTATTAGTGGTGAAAGTTATACGGGAAATCTTGCAGGATATATAAGCACTGTAAAAATTTTATACAGTTATGCCACTCAAAGACCATTGTATAGGCAATATGACTCAGATATGAGTCAAATAACATCGGTATCAATCAAATCTTCATCTGAAATGAAGTCCTTATCAAACTTATCGGGATTTTCAAGTTCCGATTGGGGTATTGATTCAAGTATTAATAATGGTTATCCATATTTAAAATCTCTTGAAGATACATATAAAACTTATAAAGTAACAGTTATTGAAGATGTAAATGACTCGGCGGCGATTAATCGTAGTTTTGCCAATATTGACGGAATGTTATTCAGTAATAATACTTCGGGTAATGCATATGCAGGCGGAGTTATCGGATATGGATACGGCACAAAATCTGATGCGAAGAATTTGCTCGGTGTTGCAAATAAAATAAGCAGTAAAACAACGGGTAGCTCATACAAAGCATATTCGGGTGATATAATCGGATATAATTCGGGTAGTGCGTTTGTGTTTGATACGGTTTTCTCAAACAGTAGTCTTGATTTGTCTGCGGTAAACAGTACAACTTCAAGCAATGTTGTTTCAGACAGAATCGGTAATTCGCTTACAGACAGTCAGTTAAAACGTGCGTCTACATTAAGACGTATTTTCGGACCTAACACATATGAATCTCTTGAACATCTTAAAGAAGACCCTACCGCTGTATGGGTAGTAAATGACGGAGAGTTGCCGGAGCTTTATTACAATGTGTTGAATGATATAACTTTGGATAAAGTTGAAAACGGCGAAATTTCTGTTGATAAAACGCAAGCGGTAAACGGCGAAATTGTTACAGTTACAGCAAAGCCGTCTGATAATTATCAGCTTAACAAGATATATGTAAACGGTAACGAAATTACGGGTAATACGTTTGAAGTTGACGGCGACAGTAAGGTTTTTGCGACTTTCTCGGAAAAGACGCCGGAATACAATGTTAAAGTAAAAACTACAAATAATGCCACCGCATCAGTGCTTAACGTGGATTCAATAGCGCTTAGCTCAATTTCAATGATGGCAGGTAACGACAGTATTTCTGCAAAAGACGGTGACGAAATTCAAGTTAATACAACGGCAAATACAGATTATACTGTTGACGCAGTGTATGTAAACGGTGAAGAAATGCAAAGTGACAGCTTTATCGTTACTGCCGATAGTGTGGTAACTATGGATGTTGCAAGCATAAGTACAGATGTACAAGCTACAACTAATGACGCAACTGATATTGGTAACTATTTTGCTACTTTAAGCGGTAGCGTCAGCGGTGAAAATGCCGATAGATATATCAGATATTGGGCGGCGGATAATCCTGATGAGGTATATATAACGGAAGTTCAAAGCGGTAGCGGTGATTATAGCGTTGAAGTTACTAATCTGTTACCTGAAACTGAATATCGTTATCAGATGAACGAAACGGGTGAGGTTAAAACTTTTGTTACAAGAGGTTATTATACGGCAGACGGTGACGATGGTGGTGATGTTGTAATACCAACAACAGAGCCTGTTGAACCTATTGCAACTCCAACAGTAGCACCGACACCAACAGCAAAACCGACAGCAAAGCCGACAGCGACACCGACCGATGAACCGGTGGAAACAGTATCTCCTACTCCTGTTGAGCCGTCAGAGGAAGTATTTGAAATTAAAAATGCAAGTGTGTCTGATAAGGTCAGAGCAGATGTTGTAAATGTGTCGGATAAATCACAATCCGGTATACTCATCTTCGTAGCATATACTGATGATGATAAACTTCTGATTGCAGAAAAATTGAATATCGATAACGTTGCACCGAATTATTCACTCCCTTGTTCATTCGATATACCTAACGGTGCAAGTAAATATAAGCTTTTCGTGTGGAAGTCATTTAAAAATTTGATTCCTTTAGCACAAAGCGTAAATGTTCAGTAAGTTATATTCATATTATAAAAGGTCACTTCATTAAGGTTGAAGTGACCTTTTTGTATGAGGGCAAACCGTTATCTAAACGCATTTGATATTATATGCGTTGTACAACTGTGGAGGACGGAAAAGGTGGAGAGAATTTTTTTTGTTTGCAATTATTGAAAAGATGACAGCTACACAGAGCCGGAGAGGTAATAGAGGTCGCCGCAAAGCAGTTTTCTGTTGACAGTTGTAAGATAAAAATGTATAATATATTTTACAGACATAAGATAAATATAACTGTAACAGCAAAAACTGATAGGATAAAGGAGAGTTACAGATGAGAATATGCAAAGTGTTACACTGTAACATTGGGCATATATGTAAATTTATAGAGGATTGATATGGCAGTTCGGATAGGATGGGACAAGTATGAAGTCGCATTGTTGATAGATGCTTGTAATAAAATTCGTAACAACGAAATTGATAAAACAGAGTGCATCCATAAATTATCAACTTTGCTTAGACAACGTGCAAAAGCAAATGGAATTAACATAGATGAAGTGTTTCGTAATGCAAATGGAATTACACTTCAGATGACAAAAATGGAATATCTTCTGACAGATGGAAAAAAAGGTTTGCCGGGAGCTAGTAAGTTGTATGTTGAAATAGCGAAAATGAGCAAATTAAATCATAGTGAATTTGAGAAAATACTCAAACTTGCGAAGAAACAAATTGGAGACAAGGAGGCTATGAATAATATGAATACAAGAGAAAAATTTATTCAATGGCTTTCATCCAATCCAATAAATAAATATAGTTCTGACACAATAATTAATGCACTTGATGAAGGTTCTGATTATTGTTGCTCTCATGGTTTGGGCAAGGTAAGCTTTTGGAATATGAATAATAAAAATGAATTCATAACTGTTGCATCAAAGCTTCTTGGAATGAAAATATATCGGTTGATGCATAAAAAAACGGCAGTTGTTCTTGATAAAGCAGTACATTTATATAAGCGATTTTTACAGCAAAGTGAAATGATTTCAAATGAAAAGATTCTTGATGCAGATATATCAATAGAGAATACAAGCGACAATGCAGAAGAAGTCGTATTGGTTGATAACACTATAGAATTACCAATGAATGAAAGTTCAGAATTTGAATATGACTTCAATAATCCGTCTTCTTTAAGGTTTACTAAGCCGATAAAGGCTACATATTTCGATGAAACAGCCTCTGAGGCAACATCTTGGCAAAAACTTTTTATGGATTTGTTAAAGGTGTTATATGATGATTATGCTGATACATTTAAAAGAATAAGTGGCATTGTATACTCAGGTTCAAATGCACCTCTAGTTGGAAGAAAAAACGACCTGCATTTATTTAGACGACCCGGTGAGTTTGCTTCTGAAATGTATGTGGAGTTAAATAGGTCAGCAAATGAAATTGTTGGAAAACTAAAGAAAATCCTTGATGAATGTAATGTGGACTATGAAAATGTCATAATCACATATACAAAGAAGCAGACGGAATATGAAGAAAATGATAAAGTAGAAGATAAACAAGATTCGGATAATGAACATTCCAAAATCTATCAGAAACTTTATTATATTTCTAATGTGTATGATGACCCAAATGGAATGACTTTGAAAAAAATAATGTCAATAATGGGGAATGATACTGATGAGGAGTTGGTAATAAGTATATTAAACGATGCTTCTTGGGCAACGAAATTAGCGGATGATATTTATTTGTTCGGTAGAAATGCTAATTCTGTTTTACGGGAAAAGGTACAGCCATATAAAGTAAAAGATGTTGTCACAGACAGTCAATTTTTTGACTATTTATACAACCATGAGAAGATGGCAGAAGCTTCGTGCCGAAGTTATGTTTCAGCAATAAGAACAGTTGAAGAATATGCAAAAAATCATAATTATGCTTCATACAGAATTTATGATTGTACATTTGAAGACGCTTCAGCGCTGATTCGATTGCTTATGAGTGACGAAGAGCTTTTGGAATTTAATACAAAGCAGCATAATCGATTTAGAGCTGCATTTAAGAAGTATTTAAAAATGGGGGGACAACTTCCTGCAGAAGAAAGAAGACCTTCGTCCGCACCTTTGCATAGAGATGTTAATGAGACAGTAAAAAGTCAACCAAAAGATTTTGACAAGGCAAAATTTGAAACCACTCTTTTAAGAAGATATCGCAACGGAATGCAATTTGATTCCATAGATTTTGAAAATTTCAGAGAAATGTATGATGCACTTTATGATGAAACTCTTTCTTTTGATGATGAAGCTTTAGAAGAAAGATTGCGTTATTGCGGTGTATTATACAAGGACAGGCTTTTCCCGGCTGAAGGAATAATTGATAACAACACAAGGGAGACTTTGTTTTCATACATAGATAATTGCTTTTCTTCTGGCAAGTCAGTGCTTTATTATAAGGCAATTTATCAGGATTTATCAGATGTGTTTGCAAGTTGTTTTGCATTAACTGATGAGAAAATGTTGAAAGCTTATATTGAGTATTCGGCTGAGAAAGATAAATATTATTATTTCCCAGACTATATGTCAATTGATAGAAATGTAAAAATTGATCATACAGAGGAAATTGAAGAATATTTTCTTTCAGTAGGTAAACCGATGAGACTTGATGATGCTTTCAAAGCATTATCGCATATACCACAAGAGCGGGTTGATCGAATCATTAAAACAGATTCTCGTTTTTTAAGGAATGCAAAGGGAGAGTATTTCCATACAGATATTTTTGAAATCACTGATGATGAACTGAAAGATATAGCAGAGATTATCAATGGTTTTATTAGTGAGAATGAATACGCAATATGGACGGATGTTTGGAATGCAATTCAAGATAAGTTACCATTGTTTGTTGAAAATAATCTGTATCTTTCAGGTCTTGGAATTAGAAATGCAATTGCACAACACTATAACGGAAAATTCCGTTTTGAAAGTGCTGTTATTAGCCAACCAAGAGATAGCCTTTCTATGAGAGATGTATATCAGCTATATGCTAAACATCATACAGAGTTTACGGTAGATGAAATATATAGGCTTTCAAAAGAATTAGATACGGTAATTTATTTCGATGCTTTGTCAGAAGTTTCAGTGCGAGTCAGTCACGATTTATTTGTTTCAAAAAATCTTATAAATTTTGATGTGGATTCTGTCGATAGAGTTATTGAGAGCTTTATGTCAAAGGATTACATCAGAATTCGTGAGATAGACTCTTTCCTTGCGTTCCCATCTGTTGGATATGAATGGAACGAGTATATGTTAGAGAGCTTTTTGATTTCATATAGCAAAAAGTTTACGCTTTTGAATAATGGACAATCCTTGCACAATGTAGCAGGAGCTATTATCAAAAAAGATGGAAAAATTAAAGAATTTGAGGATGCTTGTGCAGCAGTGCTTTCCGAAAGCCGAATTGAGTTAAAGAAAAGCGAAGCACTGAACTATCTTGCAGATGTCAATATGATTACAAGACGTAGTTATAAGGATTTAGATACTGCTATTCGGAAGGCAACACAAATTCGGAACAGGAAGGAATAAACAGTATGTATGCATACGAATGGGATAGTTCTACCGGTGGTTATGTATTAACTCCAATGCCACTGAAATTTTCAAAGGAACCCAGACCTGTTTATTATAAAGAACTTGATATTTTAGGGTTTGATAAATATTGGAACTATGATAAAAATGACAGCTTCCCATATATGTGGGCAGAAGCTAATAACTATTATTACAGGGGAAGACTTGTGGCGAAAACCAAGGGAGGCTCTCTTTATACTCCTCCGGAATTAGTGCTGATTGAAGAGCCTGAACCGGAAGGTTATCCTCTTCGATTTGTTGATATACCTGCTATGGTTGAAAAGAATCGTCAATCGATGGAACAGCTTGTGCAGGAGACAATTAAGAAAATATATAATACTTTTATTGAGTACAAAGATAAAGTAGATGTTTTTTATGTGGCTTTTTCCGGTGGCAAAGACAGTGTGGTTACATTGGACTTAGTTCAAAGAGCGCTTCCTCATAATGAATTTAAAGTTCTGTTTGGTGATACAGGAATGGAATTCCCTGACACATATGAAACTGTGGATGAAATAAAGAGGTTTTGTGGTGAGAATAATATCGAGTTTTTAATTTCGAAATCCCCATACAAACCAGAGTTCACATGGTCACAATTTGGACCTCCAGCTACAGTGCATAGATGGTGTTGCAGTGTTCATAAGACCTCTCCACAAATTATTTTGCTTAGAAATATTTTAGAGAAAGTTAATTTTACGGGAATGGCTTTCATTGGAGTGCGTGCAAGCGAAAGTTTTTCTAGAAACGAATATGATTATGTAAGCTTGGGAGAAAAGCACAAAGGACAGTATAGCTGTAATCCAATTTTGGAGTGGAACTCATCTGAATTATACTCTTATATTTATATGCAAAATCTATATTTGAATAAAGCATATAAAAAAGGAAATAGGCGGGCTGGATGTTTAGTTTGCCCTGGAGCTGCGGAACGTAATGAATATATGGCAAGAGTTTGCTATCATAGTGAATTTGATTCGTTAATGAACAATATCCGTGACGTGTATGCACACAATTTTCAGTCAGAGAAGAAATTGGATGAATTTATTAGTAATGGAGGATGGAAGGCAAGAAAAAATGGAAGAGACTTGCCTTTTGAATTGAATTATACAGAAAAGAGTGATACAAAGTCTTTTTATATAATAATTGAAAATCCAAAAACAGACTGGAGACAGTGGATAAAAACTATTGGTGTTATAAAAAACGACAGGTCACCATATATAATTGATTTTCGAGGCGATGAGTACAAATTTGAAGTAAAAGAAAATGATAAACATATTGAGTTAAAGTATGATGTTTCTCTTGCAAAGAAAGCACCACTGTTTACAAAGCTTTTAAAGAATGTGTTTAGAAAGACAGCATGCTGTATAGGGTGCAAAGAATGTGAGGCTGATTGTCATAATGGCATGCTTCACATGAAAGATGGTAAAGTGATTGTTGATGATGACTGTATGCATTGTTCACAGTGCCATAAAGTTGACAAAGGATGTTTAGTTTATAAATCGTTAGAAATGCCTAAGGGAGGTGCAAGAATGGGTAAAACACAGAGCTTAAATTGTTTTTCACATCATGCTCCTAAAATGGAGTGGATGGAACAATATTTTGCCTTTAAAAACGAATTTAAAGAAAAGAATACATTAGGTTCTCAGATGTTTAACTTTTTCAAAAGATTTTTAAGAGACGCAGATTTACTTGATAATGGTGGATTTACAAGATTTGCTGAAATAATCGATGATATAGGACTTGACGAGGAACTTAGTTGGGCACTTATGATAACGAACCTTGCATATAATCCTCAATTTGGATGGTATATAAAAAATATTAATTTTGGCGAAACTTTGAGCAAAGAGTATGTTTGTAGTTTGCTTGTTGACTGTGGGGCTGATGAAAAGTGGGTTAGTGATGTATGGAGTTCATTAACTAGAATAATGAGTTTGCCGTTTTCTCGAGTTGGTCTTGGAGAGATGATTAAAGAGAAAAACAAGGCGGTTGCACTGTATAGAACAGAGTGGAAATCCCCGGATGACAGAGTTATTCTTTATTCGCTCTATAAGTTTGCAGAGGCTTGTGGGAATTACAAACAGTTCACATTAACCAGATTACTTGATACGTATATAGAGAGCGCCGGAATTAGTCCGACGCAGATTTTTGGATTGAACCGAGAAATAATGGAAAAAATCCTGAATGGTCTTACATTCAACTATCCGGATTTGATTGAAGCGAGATTTACACTTGGTTTGGATAATATTACGCTCAAAAGTGATAAGACCGCCAATGAAATTTTAAACGAGCTGTTCTGAGGAGGAAAAGAGAATGAGTTACAGAGAGTATTTTGACATCGACCCGGAGTATTTTCCGCAGGTGGATAAGAAAATAATAGAGGAACAGCCAGATTTGTGGAAGAAATTTTATCCACATCCTACATTTGTTAAGTTGCTGAAATCAATGGTAGATGTTTTGGCACGCAAGCAGAAATTATCTGTATGGGTAGACGGTGCTTATGGTACAGGTAAATCTCATGCTGTCCTGACATTAAAGAAACTCATTGAGGCTTCAGACGAGGAAACCAACGCATATTTTGAACGTTATAAACTTGATAACTTTCTTTGTCAAAAGCTGATTGCTCAAAAAAACGAGGGAAAAATTCTTGTTTGTCATCGCTATGGCTCATCTGATATTCAAAGTGATACGGACTTGGTTGTTGCCATTCAGGAAGGTGTAGAGAAAGCATTGTATGATGCCGGAATTGAAAATACAGCCAGCAGTTCTTTAAGAAATTCGCTTATCAGATATTTTGAAGATGAAGAAAACAAACAGAGTTTTGACATTTATGCTAAAGGTAAATATCAGACCGTGTTGAACGGAGATACTGCTGATAGCATTCTTAAAAAATTAAGAGATTTTAAGGAAGAAGCTTTGAATACTTTAATTAAAAAAGTGTTTAAGGTTCCGGTTGTAAAGGGAAGCTTCTCCATGACTACGGGAGAGCTCTGCGATTGGATACGCGAAATTATTGAAAAGAATAATCTTAAGGAACTTGTATTTATTTGGGATGAGTTCTCAGAGTATTTTGAAAATAATATGCATCATCTTACAGGCTTTCAACAGGTTGCAGAGCTTGCTGCTACAGCACCGTTCTGTCTTTTGATTGTTACACATAAAGCTGAAGGATATTTTTCTGATGGAGACCCGGATAAAAGAAAAATTCTCGATAGATTTGTTTCGCCAATCCATATTTCGCTTCCAGAAAATATAGCATTTGAGTTAATGCATGAGGCGTTGAAGGTTACAGGTGATGTTGATAAGGCTACAAAATGGGAGAAGCACAAGAAAAGTTTAGAAAGGCGCACTATGCAGAGCCGTTCTGCTGTAAGCAAAAAAATTGATTTGACAGACAAGGACTTGAGCAATGTTTTACCGATTCATCCTTATGCAGCTCTTATATTACAGCACATTTCAATTTACTACACTTCTACAGCCCGTAGTATGTTTAATTTCATTAAGAATGATGAAGGCGAAGATGTTAAAGCATTCCAGTGGTTTATCGACAGGTATGATTTTAGTTCGCAAAATCCATTTGTAACGATTGATATGTTATGGAATTTCTTTTATGAAACTGGCAGCCAAAAGCTTGCTGATGGCATAAGAGAGGTTTTAAGCTGCTATACTTCGAAAATGGATAAAGAGCTTATGGAAGATGAAAAGCGTGTGCTTAAGGTTATCCTATTACTTCAGGCTATATCTGAAAGAATGAGCGGTAACCGTGATATTTTTCTGCCAAATAATAAGAATTTAACACTTGCATTTGAGGGCACAGACCTTGAATTTTCAGCTCAGAATATTGCAAAGAAACTTTTGAATGACCATGTTGTAACCAGAATACCTCTTACCGGTGAGGTGTTTTCATATTGTTGTAAAAACATGGGACCGAGCGTTGACTCGGGTCCGTTTATTGCGCAGGCTAAAGAAAAATCTACAAAAGATATGTCATTTATGCCAGGCAGTAATTTACGTACCACTATAGAATTTACGGGTGCATTAAAGCTTCGTTTTTCGTTGGCATACGCTACACTTTCTGACTTTGACAGTGAAATTAAAAAGGCAAACAACCCAAGTATAAATAATAACAAACTTTATGCCGTTGCAACTATTGGTAGAGATTTTGCTGAAAGTGGGGCATTAAAGAAAAAGATAGAGAATTTCTTTGCAAATAATCCTGAATCAAATGCAGTTGTAATTGATAGTTCAGCTTGCGTACTTGGCGAAGGCGAATATAGTGAGTTTGTTGAAAACTATGCTATGTCTCTTGCAATTGGAAACAGTGATTTAGACCAGCGAAGGACATACGAGGGATATGCTATTGAGGTGCTTTCAAATTGGGCTAAGAGAATTAAAGGTGGCGACTTTTATGTTTACTCTCGCTATGCAACAAACGGCGAACGAGTAGCTAATATTCAAGATTTGTTTATCTATCTTCTTGATATAGATAAATTTCATTATCCACAATGCCTTGAGGGAACTTATACAAGTGTACTGGATACAATGTACGATGCCAATTCGCTGAGAACTGGTGCAATATGCGGTATTAACGAAGAAACAAAAGGCACATTCCGTTCCAGTAACGAAGCGACTAAACTGGAAAATGCTTTGAAAGATGCATGGAAAACCCCGGAATATTGGAACAACTCTCATTCATACATTGCAGATTTGAAGAAAGATGTAGAGGATTTTATTAATGAAGCTTTTGATAAAAGTGACCGTATCTCTATTGCCTCAATATATGAAATGCTGAAAGCAGAGCCATACGGGGTTATGCCGTGTAATCTGACTGCCTTTATTCTCGGATTTATTTTAAAGGAATATACACAAGGCGTTTATTCTTACAGTGATAATTTAACAACAGTACCGTTAGATGCAGAAAAACTTGCCAGTATGATTTCTGAAATCATTAAGCAAGACAATACGCCGGAAAAACGTTACAAAGATAAGTTTATCGTAACATTGACTGAAGAAGAGCGTGCTTTTAATAAGGCTACATCAGTCGCTTTCGATATTCCGGAGATGTATTGTGTTTCTGTGACTGAAACAAGATCACGAATTCGAGAGCAGATGAAAGGCTTCGCTTTTCCTATTTGGGTAATAAAGTATGTGCTCGATGATAAGTCCTTTAAGACAAATAAAGATATTGTTTCAAAACTTATAGACAATTATTGTGGCATTGCAAATAACAAGAATATGGTAGGCGAGAAGTCTGATAATGACATTGCTCTTACAATTGGACGATTATGCTTAGACCATGATGGCGTAGTGGATGATTTGAAGAGCATACTCACAAAGGACAATTGCAAAACCGGTATGCTTGAGTATTTAAAGGTATACGATGGGGGAAAACTTCCTGCTGTTGCTGAAAACATCAATGATTGCGGTCAGTATATCAATCAGTTGCAATACAAATTTAGTTCAGATGCTGCTAACTGGGTGTGGAACACAGATACAGTTAATGCAAAAATAGATGAGCTTATTTGTGAGTATGAAATTATTGAAATAAGCAATGGTATTTTATCTAAAAATGCAACCTATATGGAAACGATTCGTGCGTGGGTTGATAAGATTGGTCAGATTCGATTGGCTTATTCAATGATTAAAAATGAGCTTGGTGACAGTAAAGCTTTTTATGAGATGCTTTACAACCTGTATAAGCAAAGAAGTCTTCTTGATTCGCAAAAGAAATCATTCCTTGACTTGCTTCGTGAGAACATAGAAAGCTTTAAATATTTCATGGGTACACAGAGCAGATTATTTATTAAAGCTTGTGGTTTCTATTTAGATGAACTCTCAGAAGAGGATGTTAAATCTATTCTTGATGATGATACCTATGGATTTAGCGGTTCTTATTTGCTTGAACGTGATAAGTATACTGACAAGGTTCAAAAGGCGGTTGATTTATATAAGAGTGCTCAGAAGTATACTCAACTTAAAAAGAAATGGAGCGATTTGACTGGTACTGATTCGCCGTATATGTGGTCGGATAAGTATCGCATGCCTATCCTTGCCATGGTTCCTGATGATGAAGTCGCAACAGCAAGGAAGGTCTTTGGAGCTATTAATTCTAAAATTAAAGATGAGAATACCATTACAACAGCATTAGACTATCTTGATAAAATGACCTATACACAGAAATTGTGTAATAAAGAGGATAGAGACAAAGCATTTAGAGATGTTTTCCTTGAAGAGTATTCTGAATTGTTTGACGATGTTGATGAAGTTAGAAATTATCTTCAGAACCATATCTCTGATTCACCATATCATTGGCTTGGAAATAAAGCAGTTACAGCAAAGATTAAAGCGATGGCTAATGCAAAATATAACGAGTCGGGTTATAGTAAGGCAAAAAAAGTAATTGATGATATGCCAGCCGAACAAGTGAAAGATTATCTGAAGAAAATGATTGAAGATAATTTTGTTGTAGGCTTGGAAATCATAAAGAAACAAAAGTGATTCGGAGGATAAAATATTATGAATCTGGATGACGCAAAAAAAAGAGTTCAAAAATATCTAAACTCTAATAAAAGATATCCTTTGATTGTTGATGTTCAAACAAAGGCAGATTTAGCAAATATAGCAGAATATTTTAAGGTGGGTAGTAATAAGTTTCCATCTATAGAGGAGTTTTGCAACCAAGATGAAGCAATAAAACTGGATGAGTTATACGCTTCTGTATCAAACAATAATGGTAATGCTTTCATAACTGGATTGTCTGGTTTTTTAATGCTGTTTGGAGAAAGTACGGCAAAGCAAGCTTTAAAAACATTGATAACAACAAGCATTTCTGGTCATGTTGTAATTATTACCTATCAATGTAAAAATTACCTCGGGTTTAAAGACCCTAGAATATCTGAGAGTGGAAGATTAATTATTGTGGACGGAAATCCTGATATTATTTGCAATATAAATTTTATTTCGCCAATGCTTTCTAATATTTTTACAAATTCATATGGTGGGATACAGAAAATTGGAACAGCTATAGATAGTTGTTCAAATAGAGATGCTTATATTGCAACAGCAATAGATAAAAGTTTTTTTACTGAATCAGTCTTTCATATTTCACAAGTGAATGACAGTTACGATATTCTTCGCAATAAAGATTCAAGAACAGGAAATGTTTCTCGATCGTGTGGTTCACCCGAACAATGGGATTATGCACTTCGTCAGATGGGGAAATCAGGAACATGGAATACGGTTATTGCAGAAAATTTCGGGTCTGAAAATAATCTTGTATATGCAATAGGCGAATATCATAAATTTAATGTTGAAAAGCGATGGCTATACTATGTTTCGATTCTGATTTGTGGTGTAAAGAATAATGATTATCTCAAACTTGCATTAGATAAGACATCAAAATCTAATGAGTTGATAAAAAATATTTTTCGGGCTGTACTTGATATTGATTGGAAGAGTGAAAAATATCAGAAATTGTACGGGCAAAGAAAAGATATAATTAGTGAGCTGAAAAATACGTTGTCTGAGACGATAGATTTTTGTAAGGTTTTATCAACCAAGGGAGAAGATGAAATTTACTATCTTACGGATTTAACACAACCCGAAAAAGAAAAAATCATTAAATGGCTTAGCAATTACGGTGTAAATTATTCAAAGGAGGAATTGGTTTCTGTTTTGGTGAATATCTATCCTGATTTAGCGTATTATTTGTCAAGTTATAGATATAGAAATGAATTTCTGGATAGCTATTTTGAGGATTATAAGTATCAAAAAATAACAAATCACATTCTGCCATCTTTTGAAAAAGTTGTTGAAGAGCAGGCAACAAAAATGGATTTTGTTACAGCCTTAAAACCACGCACGTCTTATGTAGATAAGATTGATACACAAAACGCACAAGCATTTTTTGTTGATGCAATGGGAGTTGAATACTTAAGCTTTATTCAACAGAAGTGTAGCAAATATGGACTTTCAACAAATATATTTTGTGCAAGATGTGAGCTACCTTCATTAACTGTATTTAACAAGGAGTTTGTAGACACATTAAAAGATAGAGGATGTCCAATATCAGACATAAAGGATTTAGATGATATTAAGCATCATGGGAAAGATAGCTTCGATTATGAGAAAGAAAAGACACCAATTTACCTCATAAAAGAGCTTGAAATAATAGATGATTTGTTGACTAAAATTAAAGCAAGCATATGTGCAGGCTCATATAACAAAGCAATTATTATTTCTGACCATGGTGCCAGTCGGCTTGCTGTTCTTCATGAAACTGAAAATATCTGGAGCATGGAGACAAAAGGCGAGCATTCAGGAAGATGTTGCAAGATAAGTGAAATTAACGACAAACCAGATTTTGCAATTGGAGAGTCTGAATATTGGGTTTTGGCGAATTATGACAGATTTAAGGGAAGCCGACGTGCAAATGTAGAAGTACATGGTGGAGCTTCTATAGAGGAAGTTGCAGTTCCAATTATTGAAATTACGCAAAAAACACCTAACATAGAAGCTTTTATTGTCGATGAATCAAGAGTTGTAACATTAGGTGCAAAGGAATACGCAATCATTAAAATTTATGTTGGAATTAGGAGTAATAATATTTCCATCAAATTGGATGGCGATTATTACAATGCAGAAGAAACTGCTGAACCTTATATATATATAGTAGAATTACAAAAATACAGTAAAAAAGGTAAGTTTTTTATTGATATTCTCAATGGTAGCAGTATTCTTGCATCTGGACAGCAGTTTGAAATCGAGAAAAAGGGAATGTCCCAAAATAATATGTTCGATTTTTAGGGGTGAAAATAAATGACTGATAAACTTAGAGACTATTTTGATGAAATGGTTGTTTATAAAGATTTAAAAAACAATAATTTCTTTTCTTCTCTTGGGCTTCCTGCGTTTTTGAGAGATTATCTTTTAAAAATGTTCAGCGATGATTTTGGAAATTGTGATGTGGATAAAGTATCTGCATTTGTTAAGAAGTTCATACCCAAAAAGGAAGATTGGATGAGTATAAAGAATAAAATCATCTATGAGAATGAAAGTGTTCAAATACTGACAAAAATTTCTGTAGATATCAATATAAAGACTGGAGAAATATCATTTGCTATTCCTGATTTTGGAGTGACTGAAAAGGAAACTTTGATTGAACCGGCTATTTGGGATGTCTATAAAGATGATTTGATGGATACAGGGGAAACGTGGGGTATTATAAAATTAGGATATCGTTCGCCTGACGATACAGCAAAGCCAAAGATCCCAGGAAAAATAAAGTTGACTGGCTTCAAAAATTTCCGTCCATATACAGTAGATGTTGAATATTTCAAAGAAATGAGGTCAAACTTCGAAACAGATGAATGGATAGATATCTTGTTAGGAGCAATTGATTATAATGCAGACGGATACGAAACGGAACTACAAAAACGTACAATGCTTACTAGATTATTGCCGTTTGTAGAGAAGAGAGTCAATCTGATTGAGCTTGCTCCTAAGGGAACCGGAAAGAGCTATGTTTTTGGTCATATCAGTAAAAATGGTTTACTGACAGATGGCGGAAAAGTTACTCGTTCAAAAATGTTTTACGATGCTAATAGAAGGAAACCAGGGTATATTTGCGGTCCGGACTATGTAGCAATTGATGAAGTAAAGCTTGTGAATTTTGGTGATGAAAATGAGATGCGTTCCATACTCCAAGGATATCTTGAATACGGAACATTTAATTCCAATGGCTATAATGGAGAATCTGATGCGGGTTTGGTATTCCTCGGAAATATAAAAGCGGAAAATATGGATGAGTATGGTTATATGTTAGGAGAGTTGCCTACATTATTTCAGGAAACGGCACTTCTTGACCGTATTCATGGATTCGTTAAAGGTTGGGATATACCTAGAATGAATGATGGTCTTAAACTGACCGGATGGGCACTTAACTCTGAATATTTCTGTTCCATTCTTCATGAACTAAGAAATGATATGAGTTATCGCGCTATTGTGGAAAAGATTGTAGAAGTTCCAGAATATGCAGACACTCGTGATACAGAGGCAATTAAGAGGTTGGCAACTGCATATTTAAAACTTTTATTTCCAAATGTTAGAAATGAATTAGATGTTGATAAGGTGGAATTTAGGGATTACTGTTTGACGCCAGCTATGAAAATGCGTAGAATTATCAAACTTCAGCAAGGCATGATTGACAGTGAATATAAAAATAAAGATGTTCCATTTTTAACGGTGAAAGAATAATGAGTAAAGAATGTATTGCTTGTGGAAAAAAACAATTGGATAAAGATACTGTGGGTATAAACAAAAAGCTTCTTGGAAAAGACATTGCCAACTTTTATTGTATGGACTGTTTGGCTGATTTTTTAGGATGTACTGTTGACGACTTGTTAGACAAAATAGAAGAATTTAAGGATGAAGGGTGTACACTTTTTAAGTGAGTAATAAGGTTGAAACAAAAATCAAATAAAGAAAAATATAATACAGAATAAAAAGGCATAGCAAACAGACCATCGTTAAATGGTCAAAAAAGATTTGCATAGTGGTCAGACCGGTGAGGGTGTCACAATATATCCTTGACGCTGCAAAATATAAATAGCTTCGTCAACAGTGACTGTTCTCTGTAGCGGTGGCTTGTCTGCCTGACGGTAGAGGTCGGCATTGTCCGGTTCGTTCTTTTTAAGAATATTGCAAATTGCCGTTAAGAGCATTCTTGCGATGGCAATAATAGCTTTCTTATGACCTCTGCGTTTCTTAATAGAAAGATAATGATTCCGTATTTCGGGATTACTTTTCTTACGAATTGCGTTAAGAGAGCATTGAACAAGCAATGGTTTTATGTATGCACCTGCGCGACTGATTCTGGTAGTTTTCTTCTTTCCGGCACTTTCATTGTTTTGCGGAGTAAGACCAGCCCATGAGCATAAATGCTTTGAGGTTGGGAACACGGACATATCAACACCGATTTCTGAGATTATGGTGATAGCGGAAAAGGTTTTGATACCCGGCGCCGTCAAAACGAGATTTAATTGTGGAAGATATTTCTCACTTACGGAAAGAATGAGAGCCTCCAAATTCAGCTTGCATAGCTCAAGATTATCTATATGAGAACGTATAATACGCATTTTTTCAGCTTGTTCTGCACATATGTAGCCGTCAACGGCAGACAGCACTTGCACATCAGTAGCTTTTATTCCTTTTGTGCGAAAGCTGGATACATCGGTCAGCTTTTCTGAGGGATTGGAAAGCAAGTGATTTATGATATTTGTTGAAGCTTTACCAAAAACATCAGAAAACACATCGTCTAATTTTAGATTAGACATGGTAAGACAATTCTGCATACGATTCTTTTCGTCTGTAGTGAAATTTGTCAGCTTAAAATAGTAGCGCATTAAATCACGAAGCTGGCGAATATTGGCAGGTGGCATAAAGCTGCCGGAAACAAGGTCGTGTTTAAAGATGTCGGCAATCCATTTAGCGTCCTTTTTATCGGTTTTCTTACCCCGAATAGATTTCACATACTTAGGGTGAGCAAGAACGATATTACAGGACGGTTCAAGGATATTGTAGATATGAATCCAATACTTACCGGTAGATTCCATGCAGACGTCTTTGCAGTTGTTTTCGGCAAGCCACTTTGCACAGAAACGCAAATCGTTGGTAAAAGTAGAAAAACGTTTGCTTTTGTAGGTAGTAACGCCCATATCGTTGTTTGAAGCTATACAAGCGACAATAAAAGATTTGTGAACATCCATACCACAGCAGATAGGGTAAACAATTTTTAACATAACACACTCCTTAAAAATATATTTTTGAGGATAACAGGCAGGGACTGGATACTCACTGAAAGATTGAAGTAGACTGTCTCTCCAAAGATAAGGTTACAGGGGACAAAGCCCTACTCATTTGTGCTTGAAAGAGTATCCGGCACACATAACAATGCGGTCAGTCAAAATGGCTGTTCCCACTCACCTCCACGTGCTGTGTAGTGTGCCTGCATCTTCAAGTATCATTTTAACACAAAATTCAGAATGCTGCTCTACAGTTTTGCTTTCATAACCTTTTGTGCCTTGTAGCGCAGCGGAAAGGAATGGTCATAGCTATGAAGCATTTTATATATGCTGATAATGCAGCAACAACAAAATTAGACAAAGATGCATTTAATGCAATGCTTCCGTGGTTTCAAGAAGAATATGGCAATGCTTCACAACCATATTCATTTGCGCGTAAATCGAAAAAAGCTTTGGCAGAAGCCAGAGCTTTGATTGCAGAATGTATCGGTGCTCAATCAGATGAAATTTATTTTACATCGGGAGGCACGGAAAGTGATAACTGGGCAATCAAGGGAATGACTGAGACGAAAAAAAAACATCATACAATTACAACGCAAATTGAGCATCATGCAATCCTGAATGCCTGCCGAAAATTAGAACAATTTGGATTTCAAGTGGATTATCTTCCGGTTGACAAACAAGGTGTTGTATCATGCGAAAATTTAGTGAAATTTATTAAAGATAATACCAAGCTGATTTCTGTAATGATGGTTAATAATGAGATTGGAACGATTGAACCAATAAAAGAGTTAGCAACCGTAGCTCATGACAACGGTATCTTATTTCATACAGACGCAGTTCAGGCAGTTGGGCATATTCCAATTGATGTAAGTGACTTGTGTGTGGATATGCTTTCCGCCTCAGCGCACAAGTTTAACGGACCAAAGGGAATTGGTTTTTTGTACATCAAGAGAGGCACGCAAATATCTTCATTTGCAGATGGTGGTGCTCAGGAATTCCATAAGCGTGCAGGAACTGAAAATATTGCTTCGATTGTAGGAATGTCAATTGCTTTGAAAAAAAATTGCGATGAAATGGAAAAAGTGAGTAAAAAATTACTTGTTTTAGATGAAGCATTTAATGATGTTCTTTTGAAGTCTAAGATAGATTTTATTAGAAATGGTTCTAAGAACCATGTTCCCGGTAACATAAATTTGTCTATCTGCAAATCGAATGGGGAAATGTTACTGCATCGCTTGGATTTGATGGGTATGTGTATATCAACTGGTTCTGCTTGTGATTCTGTAAATACAGAAGTCTCACATGTTATTAAGTCAATCGGAGTACCATCTGAGTATTCTGAAGGTACTATTCGTATTTCGTTTGGTAGAGATAATACAAAAGAAGACGCAATTGCGATTGCAAAGGCTCTTGTTAAAGTCCTTAAAGGGTAAGGTGGATTCTAAGGAAAGTAAGTGGCAAACTACACAGATATATCATTTACTTTAATTAATCATGCTTTGGAATATACGTCTAGCACAATGGAACTGGTCAAAACATACTAGCTGGAAACAAACAGCGTAAGCGCTCAGGTCAGGTATTCTATAGCCCTTATGTTTATGATAAGGCAAGATTGATTGTAAAGAAAATGGCAGACCATATGGTTCTGACTTGGATGATAAGGAATTTGTGATGGACTAAATCGTGTTGACCGTATTGCAGGAAAGTCGGATATACTTGATAAAGATGTTCTACCTATGCCAGGTGATTTTGACATAGAGAACTTTACAAAAGAAGTATTCTTTATGTTACACGGAGAAAAGGACACGGTTGACCTTAGATGCGACAACAGTCTGATGAAAACAATGGTGGACTGTTTTGGAAAAGATGTGTCAACACTTGCTTACGAAATGACATTGTTTAGAATACAGTAGTATAGACAGATGATTGCAAAAACTGATTCTGATATGTTGCAAGGCGAATAGAGAATAAAATTCTAAGGAGTAACGGCTATGGAGAATAAAATACAAAATGTCGGACAAAATAACATTATGGGTAATTTTGTTAAAACAGACGACATCTTAAAAGATATGTGTGGGATTATCGAATCTTCACAAAAATCAGCATATCGGTCAGTTAATACTTTGCTTGTCCAAAGAAACTGGCTCTTGGGTTATCGAATTGCAAGCGAAGAAATGCAGGGAAATGAAAGAGCAGAATATGGAGCGGAAATTATAAAAAAACTTGCAAAAGAATTGTCGGCTGAATACGGAAAAGGTTTTACAAAGTCGAACTTGTACAGCTTCTATTCTTTCTATAAGACTTATCCGGAGATTTTCCGGACACCGTCTGGAAAATCTAATGGACTACTTTCTTGGTCACATTATGCAGTATTGTTGCAAGTTAAAGATGAAAAAGCTCGTGATTGGTATGAGAAAGAAGCCGCAGAACAGACTTGGAGTGTTTGTACTTTGCAGAGGAACATTTCTTCATAGTATTATTACCGTATGCTGAAAACACAGAAAAAAGAATTAGTGGAAGCTGAAATGAAAAACCTAACAGCATCATATCAGAACGATAAGTTGGAGTTTATTAAGAATCCGGTAGTTGCAGAGTTCTTAGGAATTTCTCAAAATACTGATTTTTCCGAAAGTGACCTTGAGAAAAGTATTCTCTCTAATTTGCAGAAGTTTTTGATGGAGCTTGGAAAAGGATATGCTTTTGTGGCGCGGCAGCAACATATTCATACCGAAAAACAGGATTATTATATCGACCTTGTGTTTTACAACTGTATACTGAAATGCTTTGTTCTCGTTGACCTAAAAACCGAAAAGATAACACATCAGGATGTAGGACAGAAGGATATGTATATCCGTATGTATGATGAATTAAAACGCAGTGAAGGAGACAATCCGACGATAGGTATTGTACTTTGTTCAGATACGGATGATGATATTGCTCGTTATTCTGTTATGCACGGAAATGAACAGCTATTTGCTTCAAAGTACAAATTATATCTGCCGACAAAAGAAGAACTGAAAGCAGAAATTGAAACACAGAAAGCCATGTTTTATATACAACAGAAAGAAAATGAGGAACAAGAAACAGAATGATAATCTATATAATCCCAAGATAAGCAGAAAACATAATACTCTAAAGCCGCGATTTCAAGAGACACGACATAGGCTTTCTGTTAGTCTGTAGTCACGGAAAGGTCAGCTATAAAAAGTCAATGGCTTTTTGAGAAAAAATAAAAAATTTTGGGGGAGAAAAAACGACAATACAAACAGGTTTCGGATAAAATTCCAAGCGAGAGTGTGAGAAAAAGTCTGTAAAAAATAATCCTTCTATGATAGAATATAAAT
>OLQP01000288.1_pt1 | contig 48769 bp, 71 predicted proteins | sample 1643181 | NCBI WGS metagenome assembly OLQP01 (sample SAMEA3136710, study PRJEB25190) | human gut metagenome | biome: human gut; feature: human-associated habitat; material: faeces | place: Austria | collected 2013 | reverse complement strand
GCGGTGGTACAGGACGTACTCTTCACCCAGACAACATGGCAGCAGGTCCTGCTTCCTACGGTATGACAGATACTATGGGACGTATGCACTCTGATGCACAGTTCGCTGGATCCTCTTCCGTACCGGCTCACGTTGAGATGATGGGTCTTATCGGAATGGGTAACAACCCGATGGTTGGTGCTACTGTTGCTGTAGCTGTTTCTGTTGAGGAAGCTGCTAAGGCTGGCAAGTTCTGATTATATAAATTGTAAAAGCGTTGAAAGTGCCGTAAACTTTAGGGTTTACGGCATTTTTGTTACTATCTGGATTTCTTGCAAAACAGCATGAAAATACATGAAAAAATGGCGGTAACTAACAAATAACTAACAGGTAACTAACAGGCGTAACTGACAAGTAACTAACAAACCTACCACAAAAAAGCAGCAGGACAATGCCTGCCGCCAATCATTTTGTTATCTTTTTCATTTCTCTTTTCAGATCTTCCACAGTACGGTGAGTATATATCTTTTCTGTGATATCTGCAATTTCATGTCCGACGATCATTTTCAGAATGTATTCATTCATATTTGCTTCTTTGGCTTTCGTAATAAAAGTGTGTCTGGTGTCGTGGGGCTTGTGATCCATTCCCAGTCGTGCCATAACCTTCTTGAAACGTCCACGGTATTTGTCATATGTAAGGTAAGTGCCCTGCTGACCGTCCGGATCATTGAAAAGATAATTACTTCCCATACCGACTGCTTGCTCATAATTCTTACGTACCAGATCAGCAACCAGCGGATGAATTGGAACCAGGCGGTTACGGCCGGCATCTGTTTTTAGTCCACCGGTGTATGTCATATTATCCAGATCTACATCTGCAACTTTCAGAACTGCCAGTTCCTGGGGACGCCATCCGGAATAAATTCCGATCAGGACCATATCTGCGAATGGTATTTCCGGATGTTCCATAAGGGCTGTAATTTCCTGTTCAGAAAAAGGAATGCGGACAATAGTAGGACGTTCTCTTTTAACACCATCACATAAGGCTGCATAATTTTTATCCACAAGTTCATGTTTCATAGCCCATTTATACATAAGGTTAAACAGACTCTTCATTCGTCCCTTAGTGCTGGATCCTACGTTTGCACTATGAATGGTTCCTTCAAGATGTTCGACTCGGACATCTTTTATTCGCATATCATAAAGAGGAGTGCAGTACTTGTAGGCAGCAGTGATTGTACGTATGCTGGAAGCATTGCTGAGTGTGGGGAAATATTCTTCAGACCATTTTTCGTACACTTCCGAAAAAGTTGTCTTATTAAAATTCAGATCATAAGGATTTTCATTGTATTGTACAAGAGCAGTCATTGCTTCCTGTCTGGTAGCATAATATCCGATTGCCTGTTGCTTCTGCTTTACCTTTTGTCCTTTCTCATCAAATTCCCATCCGAATGTTTTGGCTGCCACCCATGGCCGTCGCCGTCTGCCAGATAGCTTATATACTGAACCGAATCCATTTGGAAGCTTCATAACATCACCTTTCTTCTAAAAAAGAGTATAAAAAATACACCTTTGCAGGTGTAAAGAAAAGTGCTATAATAATCTTGCTATGGAATGATTATAGCAGTTTTCTTTACACTGCAAATTATTCAACAGATCGCTCTGGTGCTGGTAACACCGGGGCGATTTCTTTATACAAAGTAAAAGACACCCATACAATATACTTGTATGAGTGCCTTTCAACCATAATCAATATGGTTCTCTCACAAGTATATTACTATAAAAGTAAAGTATCTGCAATTTTTTCTTACAAATTAGTTCATTTCAAGTTCCTTCATCAGTTCTTCCTGAGAAACAAATTCGTGACACTCAGGATTCTTGCGGATTTCGTCCAATAGCATTAGATCAATTTCATCTGGCTCTACTTCCTCAATATCATCCCAGGTCTTGGGAGCAATGATGTAGCGGCTCTGGATCATCTTCCAGAAGAATTCGGCTTCTTTATCGTTCATAAGGGATACAGCACCGATGATACGTTCCTTTGTTGCTGTCATAGTAATCACACTCCTTTATAAATCTGTCCACGGTTTCCGATAGCTTCAATTAATAAAATATTTCCATTTATATCAAAAATAATACGATAATCTCCAACACGAAGCCGGTAATCATTTCTGCCCTGTAATGCTTTGACATCACCAGCAGGAAGAAGATTGATAGCATTTATGATTCTCTTTCGTGTAGGGACATCTTGTTTCTTTAGAAATTTGAGCGCTTGCTTAGAATACTGGATTTCCAAATAAACACCTCCAATAATGTTGTAGCTATAAATTGCTATTAAAAATAATCGTTATATGCTTTTGTATAGTTACTGTGTAGTAAATTGTCTATTTTGCTGTTGAAAGAAGTTATTTTCCAAGCTGATCCAGACTTCTTTAATTTTAAGGTAAGATTTCCGTAGCTGTAATCTATTCCTGCTTTACTATGTACACAAATGCGTTCGTACATATACTTTAAAAGTTGAGATTCAGAAATGTTCGGATTTTTCAACTGGTAATAAACTGAGTTTTCAAATGCTGCTTTGAATACGTTATATCTGTTTGGATATTTGTAACTAAGCTTCACAGTGGCATTCTTTCCGCTGACTTTTATTGATTTTAGTTTGTAAGAAATACGTTTGTTATATTTCTTATAATATTGAGGCATGTAGCTATTTTCAATGAATAATTTAACACTCGAAGGTTTGGTAAAACATTTTGTTAGTTTACTTGTATTATATTGCTTCGCATATTTGAAAAAACGATCTACACTCTTTTTCACCTGTTTTTGCGCAGTGGTCATTTTTTGCTTTGGAATAATTATCTTATCTTCAGTGAGACAATTTATGCAATAACGCATACGCACACCAGTTTTAAATATAGTCGGCTTTTTATCAATGTACCATTCTCCCCATACATGATTAGAAGCTGGGATGATGGTAGTTTCTTGAGTATGACAATATGAACAGGATCTATAGGCTTTTTTTTCTTCTGTACATATATTAGTAGCAGTTTTCCAATCAGACCAGGAATGAATTCCGTTGGTTGGAACATCTTCTTGTTGAGTTTTGTAACAAAAAGTACAAGTGCGGGTCTTAATGCCAGTATATGTACAGTTTGGAGCAGTTGTAATTTGCCATTCTCCCCAAGGATGATCAGAAACTGGGAGACTAATGGTTTCAATTTTGCGACATTTTTGGCAAATTTTCATTTCTGATCCTTTGGAAAGACAATCAGGCTCAATTCTATAAACTGTTTCCCAGACATGCGAACATTCTGAAGCATAAATTGGAATTACTGACAATAAGCATAGAAGAAAACCGACAATGCAAGATAGTATTAATTTCTTTTTCATAAAATCCCCCTTCCGTATATTACCAAGATAGTAATAGTATCAAACATAATTTTTGTGTAAATAATAATCTTATGAAGATATTATTAACTCAAATTATGTATGAGAAAAATGTATCTGTACGGCAGCTGTCGCAGATGACAGGAATTACGAAATCTACTCTCAATAATATTATGATTGAGAAATACTCACCTACGCTGGATAATCTGGAAAAGATAGCCAGAGTTTTGAAAGTAAGGATCTCTGATCTATACGACTCACCGTACAAATAGTAAAAAGTGTCCAGCATACTGGACAATTGCGTTTCGGTGCTAAATATTGCCCTCTGTTTATCGTATAATAAGTATAAAAGATAATGCTAAACGAACAAATGTTTGTGAAATATATTGCGCTTCAAATATAAATGGTGTATATTAAAAACAAACAAACGTTCGAATAAACGAGAACGGGGGGCATACATATGATGAAGAATGATAAAGAAGAGTACAAGGGCAAAATAATTGAGTTGGTAAACTTGATTAAAGAAGAATCCGTTCTGAGGCGGATCTACTTAATAATAATTACCATGATAGGGGCCGACCATTGAGGTTGGCTCTTTTCTTATTCTATTCCCAGGCAAGCCTTCATAAATTCTTCAATATGTTTTAGCTTTTCCGGATCAGCTTCTGCGATAGCGTTTAACATATTTCTTGCCATCTGGTTCTCAGTCCTGCTAAGTTTTCCAAGATTAATAGAGAATCGATCTTCTTCATTCACTTTCGTGAACATGTTATCGTCTCCGCCTTCACCGGTTCGAAGCCAAATTTCATTTACTTCAAATTCACGACAAATAGATTTTATATTAGCCTCAGTTAAACTATTACGACCAGTTTCGATAGCACTCATAGTGTTCTTTTTCAAACCTATTTTTTCACCGAATTTTTCAAGCGTAAGTTGACGGGTTTTCCGAACTTTTTTTACGCGTTCGCCTTGCGTCATTACTAAATCCTCCTTTCTTATGAATCCAATATAGCACCCTGGGATTGCAAAGTCAACAAAAAAGTTCATTAAATAGACAAATAAATATTGACAAAGCCTATTTAATGAACTATTATGTCTATGTAAGGAACAATGAAAGCGAGGTGAGAAGTCAAACGTTAGCAAATATAGAAAAAGAAAGAATAAAGAGAAAAATTACCCAAGGACAGTTGGCTATGAAAATTGGAGTATCTCATAAGACTTATTACAACTGGATTAATGAAGTGCGAGATATTCCAAGTAGAAAATTGCAGAGGTTAGCCAAAATACTTGATGTAACAATGGAGTATCTGTTGGAAAGTAGTACAGAAATAGAAAGGAGCAGGGAAAATGAGAAATTTGGATGAATTGGATATTGTGTTTCAGAAACTTGAAACACTTGAAGATCAGAAAAGAGAAGCGGAGATTGCGAAATTACGTTCAAAAATTACAAAGAGCTATGTAATTAACACAGTGCTTGCCGCATTGATGTACATAGCCCTTAAGAAAAGTAAATAAGTGGAGCTATCTGCGACGACGGCGCTGATTCATGGACAGATCACTTTCGACCTGGTTAGTGAAATCCGAAGAACAGATAACTTTTTCAATGGATTGGGAAAGTAGCTTTATAAAGTCTTCTTTTGAGAGGTCAGAGACTTTTTCAAAAGAAAAAGTGTTGGCAACTTCCCGAACACAATCTTCTACATGTAACATAGGAAACCTCCTTTCTATAAAGATGTAGAAAGAGTTTACCACAATAGGAAATAAATTACCATAGAAAAGAAAAATGTTGAGATATATCGACAGAAAACGAGGTGAGAGAATGAAAATTAAAACAATCCCAGAAATCAACATGACAGATAATCCTTTAGACAACATTATTAAAATGGCTCCTTATTTGGATGAAGGAAGTCAGCGAACTGTATTCGGGATGATGCTGGAAGCGGTCATGAGCATAAAAGATGATGGAAAGAAAGCTGGATAAAGAAGCAACTATACTGTATTCAAACGAAACAGAAAGCGAGGTAAGAAGAATGAAAGATAAAAAAATCGCACGAAAATCTCAAATAATGTATTTTCGTGCGAAAGATGTAATGATTTTGCTGACATATAAAAAAGATACTAAGCGCCAAAATACTCATCAAAAACAGGAAGCAACTTGAGTATACCAAATACAGAATTCTGACAGATTTTTTTAGATTCTTCATCAGCAGGAATATCACCAGAAATAATTCCATCAGCAACTGTAAGTGCCATATAAAGCGTTTGCAGCATATTTCTGGATATATTGGTATTGTGGGATGAAAATGTTTCAACTATTTGTTCGCTGTAGAACAAAGCTAAGTCAATTGTTTCGGGAGGAAACAAGTCAGAATCTGGAATAACGTTAACCATAACGGCTAAAGCATCCATTAAAGTCTGGATATCATTATCCGACAATGGATATGTAAATTTCTTCATATACTTCTCCTTTCTATATACTTGGGCATGGCAGTGCCCTGTAAGACTAGAATAGGAAAAGTTACAAGAAAAGTCAATATAAAACAAAGGAAAGAAGTCGAGATATATCGACAGAAGGGTAGGTGAAAAATATGACCAAAGAAAAGAAAGAGCGTATCACAGCAATCGTACAGAATCTGAAACAGATGGATATTGTAAGCCTTAAGTTGATGGAGAATAACTCAGAACTCTTGAGAGCCAGAGATGCAATGGAAGTAGAAACCCAGAAAGCAGGATAACAGAAGCGAGGTGAAAAGATGGAAAGTGACCGAGACAGGAGATTTGCGCTTGAAGGATTTGTAAGATATCACGATGACAGAATCTGGAAGCAGACGCAAAAGCTTGTCAGAGAAGAAAAAGAAGCAATAACCAAAATGGCAGTTACCCTTACTGCAATAAGAATAACTGCCATGCTGCTTATCTCTTGGTTTGCGCTTCATAAGTTTTCAGGACAGTAGAAGCAACTTCATGTACTGCATTGACAAGTTCATCCTTGGAAAGTTCGTCAGCAGAGGAGTGATAGATTTCGTTGATCATTTCGTGACTGAACAGATCAATGACTTCGTGAATTGTCATATAAAGAACTCCTTTCATAATACTCAGGCATGGCAGTGCCCTGTACCTAAAGAATAGGAGAAAAGAAATAAAAAGTCAATGTAATTGGAGAAGTAACAGAAAGCGAGGTGAGAAGATGGAAAGAGTGCATTTCGATGAAAATGAAAATCGGCGTGATTGCATTGGTGGAAAAATCAAAAAAGAAGACCATGAAATGGACAAAATAAGAAACAATTGCCACCAATCAATAATTATTTCATTGGTAGCAATTGTAATAAGCGTGGCAGTGTTAGTGACTAACGTAATATTTGGATGACTACTGAAATAATACTAACGATTAATGCAAGAACGGATAAAACTTTTGAAAACAGAGCATCTTTGCGCAGCTGCTTTATCTCGACTTCTTTTTCCTTTAAGGAAAAAATATGGTCATTGATAAAAGTTTTTCCTTTAGGAGTAAGAAAATACCATCCGGAATTATCAGGGGGAAGTGGAGATGAGCAGATATAACCGTGTTGCATCAACTGCTTGAGAGAGTAATCAGAAGTATCTGAAAAAATCTGAAAAGCCTCAGAGGTGGTTATACAGGAATTTTGTGCGAGATAATTCAAAATAGCAATTTGTTCACGACTTAAATTTTGCAATTTGTATATTTCCTTTTTACGTACTTGGGCATGGCAGTGCCCTGTAAGACAAGGATAGGAAAAGTTACAAGAAAAGTCAATATAAAACAAAGGAAAGAAGTCGAGGTATATCGACAGAAAGCGAGGTGAGAAAGAAATGAAATTATTTGGATTTAGAATCAATGCAGGAGAAAGCAAAGATGTCAGAGAAATAGAGAAAACGTTAGAGAACATTGAAGAAAAGAAAAATAAAATAATAGATCTTGCAGGACAGCTTAGTACTCTGACAGAAATTAAATTCAAATATTCAGCAGATGGGAGTATTGAAAAGAAATTTGAGGTAGATGGATTTGAAATGGATAAGATCTTGGGAAATATGCGAATAGCTCAGATACAAATTGTAGCCAGCTATAAAAGTCTGGAAGCACTTGGCATGATAGAAATTACCCCTGCTCCAAAGAACAGGGGGAAGACACTGAATGAAACTTAGAGTAAGTCAACAAAAGAATGCAGGTGTTTGAGCGTGCGTAAAAGGAAAGGAGGAAAAATGAATACAGGGAAAATATTGCCAGTTGAAGCTGCTGCAATTCTCAACACATCTCCACAGTTTATACGTGTGGCAATGCAGCAGAACAAACTGCCGATTGGGATAGCAGTTAAGATGTCCACCAAGTGGACATATAACATTTCTGGAAAGCTTCTGGAGGAATATAGCGGAAAAGATGTTGAAAAAGAGCTGGAGCAGATCAGAAAAAAGAAAGTTATGTAAACTAAAGAAAAGAGCCGATGCAAGGGGTGCATCGACTCAGGTCCATATGTAATCAACCAATTACATAATATCATTGGGCCACTAAAAAGTCAAGAATGTAAGAAAAATCAGGGGTGAAATTCCCCTGTTTAGTACTCGATTAAGATATTAAACTTAGGAGCCTTTTGGTATGAAAACAAAGCGTAAAACCTGGTATCTGCAGAAGAAGGATATCCTGTATGTGGAAGAGAATCATGATGGCAAGTATGGAGCTAAGGGGAAGGAGAGACTGCCTAAGAGAAAGCTCACTCCTGAAGATGTTCAGAGAGTAAACGCCTGGAATAAATCCAAGAGGGCAAGACTCAGACTGATGGAATATTTTTCACCAGGTGATCTGTGGGTGACATTTACATACAAGCCAGAGAACAGACCTCCAGATATGGACACTGCCAAGAAGCAGTTTTTGAAAATGATGGACAAGCTAAGAAAGATTTACAGGAAAAAAGGCAGGGTGCTCTTCTGGATCCGGAACATTGAGCGGGGGACAAAGGGAGCCTGGCATATACATTGTATTATCAACGATATTGGAAATACGGCAAGTCTTGTTGAAAGGGCCTGGTCCTATGGTGGAGTATATGTAACTCAGATCAGGAAGAGTAAGTGCCCGGAAGAGGATTTCCAGAAGCTGGCTGATTACATCACCAAGGATGAGAAAACCAGGGAAAAGAAAAAAGACGGAACCCTGGCAAAGCCCAGACTTAGTGAAGCAAACTACAGCCATTCCAGGAACATGCCGCTTCCAGAGCCAAAGCCAGAGGAGCTGAAACGTTGGCCTAAGAAAGTAAAGCCTAAGAAAGGCTACTACATAGCAGAGCTCTTTGAGGGGAAAAATCCGGTAACTGGATACAATTACCGCCATTACACATTGATCAGATTGAACAGACGAATTTAAAGAAAGGGGGAATCAAGCTGTGAAAGTCAATATTTATCTGGAAACAGATAAACAGTGCCAGGCGAGAGTTCAGCGCAGATACGGATATGTAATAGAAGCCGTGTACGCTGGCAGGACTGAGACCAGAGAAGGTTTCGGAAATAGTAGTAGTACATATCACCAGTGTAACTTACAGGCACTTATAGAAGCCCTTTCGAGATTTCGTTCTACATGTGAGATTTGCATATATACCAGAGATACCTTCGTGGCATCAAGAGTATTGAGAATTTCAGATCTGGCAGCAGATGCCTTTAAAGATACAAAGGGAAAAGACATCAAAAATGCAGATGAATGGAAAAAGGTCTATGAAGTAATCAACCGGTTGAAACTGAAAGTTTCTTCGCTGACCGGTGAACATTCGTATTCGCAATGGCTCCAGGAGGAGATGATAAAACGTGGAAACTAAAGAATTGTGGGGAAAAGGATGGAGTCTGCGCACAGAACAGGATCCAAGGGCAATGACATATCTTGGAACAATAACAAAAGCAGGTATGCATTTTCACTATTACAGAGATGATGATGGAGAAATCTATTTTGATAATGAACCGGAAGGCGGGAAGCCTGATTGGATGGAAAGAGCAGACAGAAAATTGAGAAATAGAGTACATAAGAAAAAATAAAAAGAAAAGAGGAAGAGTATGAGAACAATTGCAGTGATTAATTTAAAGGGTGGCGTGGCCAAGACCGTTACTACCAATAGTGTTGCCTATATTTTGGCAAGCCAGGGGAATAAAGTGCTTATTGTAGATAACGATAAGCAGGGAGATGCATCAAGAGGATTGAACTGCAGAACACAGGATGGAGAAGGAATAGATCGGATCATGACCGCAAGACACCCGGAAGACTGGATGAAAAAACTGATCAGACATACGGAATTCCATAACATGGATGTATTGCCGGCAAATATGCGTCTTTTGATGGCTAACAAGGAAGTAATGTTCGATCAGACACGACCGCAGCAGTATAGGATAAAAAATGCACTGGCATGTGTGGCTGATCAGTATGATTTCTGCATAATTGACAATGCACCGGATATCAACGTATCAACGATCAATGCTCTGACAGCCTGTGATGATGTTTTGATTCCGGTGGAAATTGATGATAACACAACGGAAGGACTTCCGGAACTGGTGAATCAGATCGGTTATACAAAAGAGGAACTGAACCCAGAATTGAAAAATTATTGGATCTTTATCACAAAATATGACAAAAACAACCTTGCACAGGCACAGGGAACAGAAATGATAGAGGCAGCAGGATATCCAATGCTTAAGACGAAGATAAGATATTCCAGAAAAGTATCAGAGAGTACTTATGCAAGAAAACCTATCCCTTTGTATTCCGCGCGTTCTTTAGCTGCAAAAGATTATGAATGCCTGGTGAAAGAGTATCTGGTGGCAGCAGGAGTTATGATGGATAAATGGACGGAAGGGAGGGAAGCCTGATGGCATTCAATCTGGCCGACATGGTAAATAATCGTAAAAAGCCAACGGAGACTGAGAATATCAGTGATACAGTGTATCGGGATGTGTTTGAACTGGAGCCGTCGAAAGATAATTTCTATTCCACAGATCCGGAGAAACTGCAGGGATTAAAGAATTCGATTCTTCTATTCGGGGTAATGCAGGACGTGCTCATCGAGGATGTGGATGGTAAAGACAGGATTATATCCGGACATTGCCGTACAATGTGCTGCAGGATGCTTGTGGAAGAAGGGCATGAAGAGTTTCGGAAGATTAACTGTAAATATACAAAAGTAAATCTGAATACAGAGAAATTCCCAGAAGATAAAGATGGAAAAGTGGAACAGCTGATCAATAAGCTGGGAATCATCCAGGCGAACCGGTTCCGTGAAAAAAGTGACTGGGAGAAAATGCAGGAGGCGCTTATCACAGAAGAGGTAATTAAGGAGCTTCGCGATCTGGTTGACCTGCAGGGGACAACCAGAAGCATGGTACAGGCAACTCTTGGAACATCGGGGACACAGTTAGAAAGATATCATGCAATCCAGAAAAAATTAAGTCAGGAGTTTATGCAAGAGTTTCAAAATGGAAACATCAATATATCTGTGGCAAGGGAACTGACAGATCTAGATGAGAAACACCAGGATGAGGCTCTGGGGTTGTACAAAAAGAATGAAACAATTACGCTACCAGAGGTTAAAGCTTTGAAAGAAAAACAGGAAGTAGGACGTCAGGTTCCTGGACAGCTGACACTTGATGAAGCAATTGGACGAAGAAGACCGCCGGAAGATGGAACGGTAATTGATGTTGACATTCAGATCGAACGATTCTTTGAAAGCTTAAAGAAATCAACAACAGAACGAATCCAAAGGCGGGATAAGAACATGTCCATTTATATGCTCAGCATTATATACAATGATGTGCGGATCAGAAATGGATATTTGAATTATCAGGGAAAATCAAATGGAATCCTGTTTAATCCTGGTAGTGGAGATGAAAAGTTGATTACATGGCAGCAGTTGGCTGAAACACTGATAGAGAAGTATGGAAAGAAACAAAAGGCGGTGAAGCTTGCACCTATGCCAGAACCACAAAAAGAATGTCCATATTATGATGCAAACGAAGTATTTCTGCCGGACATAGCAAGGATGATAAAGGTATTTCTTGAGGATGTTTATCTCAAAATGTATGTAGGAGCAACCAGACGCTTCAGTGCAATGGGAGCAGAGTTTGCAGTAGTACAGAGACCAAAAGAGAAAGATTTTGTATTTTACAATGAAAAAGGGGAGAAGGTCTGCCATGTATCTGCAGAACGTATGAAAGAAGAATATAGAAAAAGAGTGGTAGATGCTACTGACATAAAAAAACCATCTGAGAAAGAGAAAAAATATCTTGATAATCTAACCGGAAAGCTGATAGGTGATTTTAATGAGTGGTTTAAACAGGACTTCCACAAAAGGGTGTTAAATGTAGTGACAAGCCCGGATGAGTTAAAAGAAAAAATAGGCAGCAGAAGAACCTGGTGGTTCGATACTGGGCTTGGAATCGCACATGCTAATTTGTTTGATGATTATGTGCAGATTTGGGATGAGGGTAATAAATGCCTTGGAAACTATGACTGGTTTTATCTAGCAGCTTCTATTCAGAAAATGTGGAATGAGATTGCTATGGAGAAAGCAGAAGCAGCCCAATCCAAAATAGTGGAAGAGACAGCAGAAAATGTGTCCGAGTCGGACATGTCAAAGCGCTGCCAACCGGCAGCAGAAAACGAGGATGAAAGGCAGCAGGATCTGGATCAAAGCGAGCAAGATTTATTGCCTGAGATTAGTGATCTTGTACCGGATGCTTGGCCGGATGATTTGAAAGATATTCCGGTTCCGACTCTGGAAAATATTTTGAGATATTTAAAGAAAGAAGAAAAAGACCTGGAAGAAATAAAGTTCGTGGCAGCAGAAGAATCAGGATTCCCAGTTAATGTATTACAGAAAGCCCAGATGAACGTGGCAGGACTGAGATTGCTTAGAAATCTGATAAGCACATGTCTGGACTCAGATGAGAGAGCCAAAGAAGAAACATCGGAGAAACTGCCGCTTCCTGTTATGAAAAATAATGATCAGCGTAAGGAATGGCTGAGAAATTATAAGGATTGGGGACTTTGGTATACAGATGAACATATTGGCGCCAGATACTACAAATATGATTTTGCAAATGGTGCAAGACTTATTGCAGAAGAATATGATCGGGACACTGTTCACAGCCAGTGGGTATCAGATAATACAGAATCATATTACATGCATTTGATTGGAGGACCTGAACCGGAAAGAAAATCAGGAATACCTAAATGGACGCAGCATGGAAGATACAATAAATTCCCAAATAGTGAAAGCGAATTGGTTGAATTCTTAAAGGAAGTACAGAGGGAAAGCAAATGAACAGGGCAGAAATGAGACGCAAGGCCAGGGAGCAGGAAAAAACTCAGCTCCCATTGAACAGCAACCTTACATTGGCACAGATTGCAGGAATGACCGGGCAGCAGGTTTCTATATTGCAAACGTATCTTAAGAGAAAAGAACAGGAAACGACAGAGAATGTTAAAGATGCAATAATCCGTGAAGCCCAGGAAAAACTGGAAAGAGCAGAGGACTATATAGCGATTATAAATATCTTGATTTCTCTGTATGCAATTAAGATGACCTGGGGATTTACCGAGGAAAATAAACGCTTCCTGGATAATTACAACGCCGCCAGGAATTATGTAGATCGCATTGGAGCAGCCAAAGCTTATGAAATTGCAAAGAAGGATATGGAAATAGACATTGAGTTCGAAGATCTGGAAAATTACAACATTTACAAAGAACTTGGATTTGACAGAGAGGCGGTGTGAGATGTGCTGCAGGAAATGAAGTTGGAGGATGCACTGAAAAAGTTTCTCCAAGGGAAGAAAGTACTGGTGATGTATGATGAAAGTCTAAAAAACGATGGCACTGAATTCACAGTAGAGGCTCTGGAAAAAATGTTGGAGAGAAACCGTTACCTGGTGGATGTGCCTGCAATAGAGAATTTGGAGTTCAAACAAGAAGTAGAACAGATGGTAAAGACAGAAAAATCCTCCACTAAGGTTGTAAAAAAGAAATTGGTAGATCTGCCAAAGAATAAAAGCAAGCTGGATAATTACCAGGAAGAAATCATTCAGATGCTTAAAGATGGAAAATCGCAATATGCAATTGCAAAGGAATTAGGCGTTGTTCAGTCAACGATTGCTCACTGGATGGCGAGACATGGAATTGACAAGCAAGGAAACCAAAAGAAGTGTGCAACCTGCCAATACAGAGAAACAAGCCCGGGAAAAGGCGGCTGTGACTACATAGGGAAAACTGGTCACAGAAGGGGCTGTAGTGTTGAGAATTGTGATAAATATGTGGAGGACAAGCATGAAAAGGCAGCTGCTCCTGGACTATGACAAGCCCAGGAGACAGCTCCGGGCAGCAGGGAGGCGGTGAAATATGAATTTCAGAATGTTGAAAAAGAAATATAGAAAAATGTATGGTCAAAATCCACCTAAATGGATGAAGGAAAGACTGATTAAAACAATGGTAAGTCCTTCAGAGTACAGAGAAATCAAAGCTATAGGGATAAAAACAAATTTTATGAAGGTAATATTTACAGTGGCTGATGAGCTGCGGAAAGAAATGCGCCAGTATGAACGTAATACGGCGAATTTGGTTAATGCTACCAGGATTTTATCTGAAAGGAGAAAAATGTAGAAATGAAAATCAGATCACAGAGTAATCAGCTGATAGATATGATTGGAAAAGCAACTACCACAGTCCGTATGCCAACCGGTTCCTATCAAATATTGGCACATACCAAAGACAAGAAGGTGGGAGCTGTCCTGGGAGAATATAGTACAGAACAAAAAACTGTTCGTGTTCTCTGTGCTATCCAGGTTGCCGCTCAGCATCCAGAAAAAATAAGAATCTTTAATATGCCCTCGGATGCAGAGGTGGTTCTGTGAAAAAATACGAGACCAAAGTACAAGAATTGGACGTGCACCGTAAAGAAATCATACAGATGGTGAAAACCGGAAGTTCACAGAAAGAGATTGCAGAAAAAATATGAAACCTGGTCGTCAACAGTTAGGTATTGGTTCAGAAAGCGAGGTATTAAGCCGGAAGTGCTGAGGGGTAACAAGAAATCTACTGGGAGAAAATGTTCAAGCTGCATATACAGACAATTAAATCCCAATCTTGGAAATTGTGACTATATCTGCAAAACCGGACATTCCAGAGGTTGCAGTGCCATTAACTGCGACAAATATGTAAAAGGCAGACCTATAGCAAGTATGAAAGAAACGGTTGAGGATTATGATATCTTCGATGAATGAGGCAGAAAGGCGGTAAATCAAAGATGGCACCGAAATGTAGAGAATGTGAAAATACTGAGTTTCAAGATATGAATGGGAGACCTAATCACTGGTACTGTAAACATCCGGAGGTAAGGGAACATGTTAGTTGTCCGGCTGATACATTGATTTGCAAAACAGAGAGACATTCAACAGAGATAACAGTCAAGACAAGCCCTAAGTGGTGTCCAAGGAGGAAAACAGATGGAAGATAGAACATGTAAAACATGCGATTACAATGATGATCTTCTCTGCGACAAGAAGGGAATCTGGATCACAGATGACTACAGTTGTAACAAATGGGAATTCGAACAGGTAACAGACTGGAGAGACAGTATGCTGGCCAGGTTCCTCAGAACGAGGTGAGACAATGGAAAAAGAGACATACGAAGGAATCGAGAAAATTGCGGATAACCTCCAGGCAGCAGCTGGAAGAAAAAAGTGCAGGGAAATAGAAAGAGCCAACAGTTTCTATGAGGGCTACGAACAAGGAATTGAAGATATGCTTAGAAGCATCCGCCAGGAGGGAAGAAAATAACATGAGACTAATTGATGCAGATTTACTGGTGGAAAATTGCAAATGCACAGGGAAATTTGAAGATAATTTTAAATGTGTAAGTTTGTCAGATTTAAGGAGAGTTATTGGAAAACAACAAACTGCCTATGACGTAGACAAGGTTGTAGAGCAATTGGAAAAACTAAAAGATACTGAACAGGATGACAGTGTTGCTGAAAAGATAAGTACAAGAAATTGGAATAAGGCAATTCAGAATGCAATCAGTATCGTGAAAAAAGTGGAGCTAAATGAGCAAGATTGGAAACAAGGAATACATAGATTGTCCAGAATGTCCAAGATGCAGACCACAGCCAGGATTAAGAAATGGTGTAAAATGGGAAATTTGCTATGGAAGTGGTAATCTTGTTTATTTAGAACCTTGGAGAGAAAAAAGAAATTGTGGATCTGGATGGATTAACTATCCAGTATCAAGCTGTGGCTTATATGAAAAGAATGATCCAGAAGCTCTTAAAAGATGTTTGGAATGGGGATGAATTAGATGGTAGATGTAATTGTTGCAATGGGGGTTGGTGTACTGATCGGAGCCTTTGGCGTGATCGCCTGGTGTTTGCATGAATCAAAGAAAGATAGGGGAGAGAAAAGATGAACAAAGCAATTTTAATGGGACGTTTAACAAGAGATCCAGAGGTAAGATACACCTCTGGAGAAAATTCATTGGCAATTGCCAGATACACGCTGGCCGTAGATAGAAAGATCAGAAAAGATGGAGATGCAACTGCGGACTTTATTCCCTGTGTAGTGTTTGGCAGATCTGCCGAGTTTGTGGAGAAATACTTCCGGAAAGGCTTGAAGATTGCTATTGTGGGACATGTTCAGACTGGAAGTTATACCAACCGGGATGGACAGAACGTTTATACTACAGAGGTTGTTGTGGAAGAACAGGAATTTGCTGAGAGTAAAAATTCTGGATCCGGCAGCAGCCAGCAGAATGCTCCGCAGCCATCTCCAGATGTAGGACAAGACGGCTTCATGAACATTCCAGACGGAATTGAAGAAGAACTTCCGTTCAGTTAGAAAACAAAGAAAAGGTAAGAAGGAAGAACTATGAGCGGACTAAAATTTCCGAAAGGTGAAAAAAAGAAAAAAAGAATGTCCCATCCAGTAAGTATTCTTGGAAGTAGAAAAGACAGGTGCTACTTGTGCGGCAGATATGGACATACTGAAGAACATCATATATTTGGTGGCCCGAATCGGACACTATCAGAAAAATATGGATTAAAGGTTTATTTGTGTCTGGAGTGTCATTCGAGTGGTAAACATGCTGTACATAGAGACAAAGCAGTAATGGATGAGCTTCACAGACAGGGACAGGAAGCCTTTGAGAACCAGATTGGCAGCAGGGAACAGTTCCGGAAGATCTTCGGGAGGAATTGGCTATGACATTATATGAGATCACAGAAGACATAACAAAAGAATCAGAAGAGGCAGTAACCATAAAAGAAGCATCAAAAAGGCTGAACCGAACAGTCGGGAGTTTGTACGGCGCCGCAGCTGAAGGAAGAAGGATAAACGACAGATATTATCTAAGAGCCGCAGACCGAACCCTCAGCAGAAACAAAGACCGGAACCTGCTTCTGGAGTATGATCTGATCCGGCAGCAGTTATTGAGGAAAAAGAAATGAGTGCCAAGATAATCTTGCACCCAGACCATCCTGGATATTGTAAAGAGTGTATATACGACACAAAAGACGGTCAGTGCAGGAATGAAGAGTATAAGAAAAACGCATATACAGTCATTTGTGTTTGGCGTTATTGCAAATATAAGAAAGTGATAAAAGAAAGGGAAAGGCTATGAGCAGAGTAAAAGAGAGACTCAAACAGTACAAGTGGGAACTGGAAAAGCAAACTCAATATAAGCAGGGACTTCCAGGAAGTGCACTTGATATTGTAAATACGCTTTTAGCAGATCTGGAAGAGGATGAGAAGAAAAAAGGTTGGATTCCAGCAAAGGAAAAACCTACAGAGTATGGACAGTATTTGGTTACTTTCAAGAAGAATACAAAGGTTTATATTGCAGAATATGGGATCTGCCAGATGCCAGTGACGGTATTGGGACAGCCTATTGGATGCGGATGGTACAGTTCAACGGGATATTACTATGCAGAAGATAGCATTGTTGCTTGGCGACCGCTTCCAGAACCGTATAAGGAGAATGAGAAACGTGAGATTGATTGATGCAGACTTACTGAAGAAAAATTGCAAATGCAGTGGAAAATTTGAAGATAACTTTCAATGCGTGCCATTATCTACACTCTCGAAAGTAATTGATAATCAGCCGACCGCCTATGATGCGGATAAGGTTGTGAAACAGTTGGAAGAAAATAGGTGGATTCCTGTTGCCAAGGGACTGCCAGAAGAATTAGAAACAGTACTTGTCTGGTTTGAATATTACAGATATGGAAATTTTAACTGTATGTATCAAACATATGGGCTAGGATATGTTGTTGGAGGTAAATTTAGTGGAATAATTAATGGGACGAGTGGCTGGAAGAAATTAAAAGTCATTGCATGGATGCCACTTCCAAGACCATATGAGGAGGGGAAATAGTATGAGACTGATTGACGCTGATAAGGTTCTTGAAAGATTACAAGAATGGAATACATCAGATAAAATGGATAAAGCACTATATAACTTTGCACGAAACAGAATTGTCGAACAACCAACAGCCTATAATAGGGATAAGGTTGTGGAGCAGCTGGAAGAGATCAAGAGAATGATGGAATCAAATATCAGCCCAGATTGTTTTCGGGAGGAATGTATAGAAGCTGATTGCACAGTCTGCCTTGCTGGTAAGGTGATCGAAATTGTGAAGGGTGGTGGGAATGAATGAGAGTGGAAGAAATTGCATTAAGACAGGAAATTAGACAAATGATGAATGAAGCTGGATTGAATAAGAATACTATTCGCAAAATGGCTCAGAAACTTTTAGAAGAAGAGGTTAAAAAGCAAGTAAAAACTGCTTTTGCACAAAATAATATTGAGAGGATAGTTACAAGAAATATAAGCAAATGGGATTTGAGAGAAGCAGTAAAAGAAGGAGTAAGGGATTACGTCAAATCTGATATTAAAGTATCAGTAAAAATTGAAGAGGGGGTATCCGAGTGAGAGACATTCTTTTCCGTGGCAAGCGGATTGATAACGGCGAATGGGTAGAAGGATTTTATTATAAAATGGCAGAAACAACCTATTATTTGATTTGGAGAATTTTGCAGTTGCCGGAAATAGCTTTGATAATCCAGAATTATTACAGGAGGCAGAGAAGTAATGGAGCTTTTATTGAAGGATCATGTTATGAGAGAAATCCAGGAAGACAGAGAAACTAGCCTAAGATGTTACGAGGATAAACCAACGAGAGACATCGTAAATTTTTTGCTATGATTGCATTGAAAAAGCTATTAATGATCTTCCGCAGGACTATCCCGGAAATACATATGAAGTGGAACGGTGGATCTCGGTTACGGAGAAAATGCCAGAAGAACATAATTCTATATTTGCAAAATGGAAAGGCACAGAACATTGGAGCGATGCAATGTTTGAAAAGAGATCCAATGAGGTGCTTGTAACAGTTGAATATCCAGATGGAACAAGAATTACAGAAGCAACATACACAATTGATGGAAAGTGGAAAATGATAGCAAAAGTGCTTGGAGGAATTGTGATTGCCTGGAAACCATTTCCGGAACCATATAAGGAGAATTGACAAAATGAGCAGAATACTACCAATCCTTTTTAACACAGAAATGATCCAGGCTATATTGGACGGTAGGAAGACCTGCACCAGGAGAATCGCAAAGAAAGTTCCAAAAGAAACATACAGAATTGAGGAAGAAACACAAAATGGAAATCTGATGTTTCAATGTATTTGGGGCGGCTGTATGCCAGATGTTCCGGGATTTGTGGATGGTTATACGAATTTGAGTCCACTATATCAACCTGGAGATATATTATGGGTGAGAGAAACCTGGTGTTGGTGTCCATGCTGGGATTGTGGTATGGATACAGAAGAGGGATGCTGTGATGAGGAAACAGATCGGATCTATCATCCAGATCGAAGAGAATATGGATGTTATGGATATAAAGCATCATTTCAAGAATATGAAGAGCCATTTGAAAAATGGCATCCATCAATTCATATGCCAAGAAAAGCAGCACGCATTTTTCTTGTGGTCAAAAACGTAAAATTAGAACCACTGCAGGATATAACAATAACCGAAATTCGTAACGAGGGACTTTCTTCCATGGCAGTTCATGCTGGAGATACGGAAATGGCAATGGCTGAATGGAAAAGCCTATGGAATGGCACTGTCAAGAAAAATGATCTTAACCGTTACGGCTGGGAAGCAAATCCATGGGTATGGGTAATTGAATTTGAACGAATTGACAGAATCGTGGGAGGTGAGACAAATGGACAAGAGAATTCTGGAACAGTACATAGATGCTTGTGCACTGATCGAGGAGACGGAAGTGGAGATTCAAAGGTTGAGGAAAAGAAAAGAAGTAACTCAGGATTCTGTCCGGGGCAGTAATCCTGAATTTCCTTACCAGCCGCAGAGCTTTCGAATCCAGGGAACGCGAGAAACCATGAAAGATAGAAATCTCATGGATGAAGAGGAAAAACTCCTGGAAGAAAGAAAAGAAAACGCGAACAGGATAAAACGAGACGTGGAGCAGTGGATGAATAGGATCCCAATGAGAATGCAAAGAATCATCAAGTGGAAGCTGTTTGATGGATTGACCTGGCAGCAGGTGGCACGAAAACTGGGACCTAAAGCCACAGAGAATTCTGTGAAAAAAGAATTCGAAAGATTTTTAAGAAAAAAATAAAAAATGTCACGAATGTCACACATGTCACGATTTAATATGTAATAATATAAACTGAACCAAGTGGATAAAGAACACTGTTCGGTTCAAGTAAACCCCACAGATTAAGTAAGTATGATTGCCAGGTAAAATGCCTGGCAGTTGTATTGAAAAATCAAAACTCTCCTTAATGAGTAATGAAGATGCAAGTGCCGCAACACTGTCTGTGTACTTCGAGGGTAGGAATGAGATTTCTTAAATAATGTTGCAGACGTAAATAAAAAGAATCAGGGAAGAACTGGGAAACCTCCATGCGATTGGTATAGCGGCACGTATGGATTGCAAACCCGGAACATAGCTCAGTGGTAGAGCAGCTGGCTTATAACCAGTGTGTCGGCGGTTTGATTCCGCAGGTTCCGATTCGGTTGTGCCGCCGATATAATGGTACGATATCGACTCATACATATTTTTCTAAGAACATCCGGTTGAATGCTGGATGTTCTTTTTATGCAGCAGAAAGGCAGGACAAGCATGGCAAGAGAATTTGCAAAAGCATTTTATCAATCAAGACAATGGCAGAAGTGCAGAGCTGCTTATATAGCTTACCGAAAATCTATTGATGGTGGAATGTGTGAGTCTTGCCATGAGGTACCTGGATATATTGTGCACCACAAGATACATCTTACTCCAGAGAATATCAATGATCCAGACATTAGTCTGGGCTTTGGTAATCTGAAATACGACTGCCATGCTTGCCATAATGCAGAGCATGGGGCAGCAGCTGTTCCTGGCTTGATTGAATATACCTTTGATTCACAGGGCAATCTGGTGCCAGTCCCCCCTAAAAACGATTAGGGCGTAGGGGAACACGAACCGGGAGGGGAGATTAATTTTTACGCACGAAGAAATCGCGTGACCGGTGTAGTAGGAGGTGAGAACGTTGCAGAAAAATAACCCGATTTTTGCCGAAACAGGGGAACTCTTGAATAAAGAAGCAATGATTAAAAAAGAACTGAAAAAAATAAAATCAATTTACAAAGATCTGGATTTGAAGCGTAAGAAAAATGCGGAATCGCTTATGAATTCTGCAGCGTTTATGGCTGTTTCCATGATGGAATTAGAGCACATTATCAACCTGAAAGGATACACGGAAGAGTACCAGAATGGGGCGAATCAGAAGGGGATTAAAAAGTGCAGTGAGGTTGAAATCTATAATAACCTGGCAAAAAATTATCTTTCTTACGTGAAACAGCTAGACGATATGCTTCAAAAAGCAGGAGGACAGACCAAGAGTGATGAGCTCATAGACTTTCTGACGGGCGGTGGGTAAATGACGGAATTTGAGCAGTATTTCACCGGCCTTTTGGATGGTAAGATTGTAGCCTGTGAAAAAATGAAAAGAATTGCAGATGTTCTTCTGGAACAGTATTACTCTCCAGGAGAGTATCATTTTGATTTCGACATTGCCAAACGTCACATAGATTTTATTGAAAAGTTCTGCAAAATTCCATCTGGTAGAATTGGAGCACCGCTAAAACTGGAACTATTCCAGAAGGCAAGGTTCCAGGCAATATTTGGCTTCGTGGATGATAATAACATTCGTCAATATAATGAATGCTTGATCGTTGAAGGAAGAAAAAATGGAAAAACAACAGAAACAGCAGCGATAGAAATTGATCTTTTGGTAAATGACAGGGAAGGAGCACCACAGATCTACAATGTGGCAACTATGCGCGATCAAGCTACTCTTGGCTTTACAGCATGTCACAAAATGGTTCAGCAAAGTCCCTTATTAAGCAAGCATATCAAAAAGAGAGCAAGTGACCTTTATTTTAAACAGAATTTTGGATTTATAAAAGCATTGGCAAGTAATACCAACAGCCTTGATGGACTTGATGTTCATGGTGGGGTTATTGATGAACTTGCGGCTATAAAAAATAGAGATATTTATGATTTGGTAAAACAGGCAATGGGAGCTAGACGGCAACCGTTGCTTTTTTGTATTACAACAAACGGATTTATCAGAAATGGAATATTTGATGCACAGTATGACTATGCGGCAGGAATCCTGGAGGGAAAAATACAGAATAATAGATTTCTTCCGTTCATTTATGAACTTGATGACAGGGAAGAATGGGATAAAGAAGAATGCTGGGAAAAGGCAAATCCTGGCCTTGGTCCGATTAAATCTTACGATTATCTCCGCCAAATGGTGCAGAAAGCAAAAGCTGATCCTACATTCAAACCAACAGTTCTTGTAAAAGACTTTAATCTTAAGCAGACAGCAGAAACTGCATGGCTTCGGTGGGAAGATCTTAATAATGAAGAGCGAATTGGAGATAAAAAATTTCGTTATGGAATTGGCGGGTTTGATGCAGCTGATTGTGTGGATCTGAATGCTGCGAAGGTACTCTGCATGCGCAAGGGTGATGAAAAGATTTATGTTAAGCAGATGTACTGGCTTCCACAACGTGTATTGGATGAATATGAAAACTCCGGCAGAAGACAGGGACGTGACAATGCACCATACACTTTGTGGAAAGAACAGGGCCTGCTGAGAACGGTTGATACCTATAAGGTGAATAAGAAGGTGATCTTGGACTGGTATCTGGAAATACAGGAGAAAGAGGATATTTACATGATGGCAATAGGCTATGATCCCTGGCATATTGATGATTCACTTTTGCGAGAATTCGAAGCAGCTTTTGGAAAATCTGCAATGATACCGATCCGACAGGGCGTTGCGACTCTTTCTCAGCCCATGAAAGAGTTAAAGGCGGATCTGAGTGCAAAGAAGGTCGTTTACGATAACAATCCAATTGACAAAATGTGCCTGGCAAATACGGCGGTAAGGACTGACATAAATGGAAATATTCAGCCTGTAAAAACAGATGATCCAAGAAAAAGAATTGATGGAACTATGGCGTTGGTTGATGGCTATGTAGTCCTTAGAGATAAATTTGATGAGTATATAAGTTTGATTTAAGCAGGAGGTATATATGGCATTTTGGAACAGAAACAAAAACCGAGGAAGGGAACCTACCGCAGATAAGCCAAATACAAGTGAACAATATAAAATGGTGACAACCTGGGGCGAACATTATTATTCTTGGAATGGAAAACTGTACGACAGTGATATCATCCGGGCCTGTATTCGTCCAAAGGTGAAATCTATCGGAAAACTTGTGGCAAAACATATACAGGAAAACGAAAAAGGGTTAAAGGTAAACCCCAAAACCAGTATAAAGATGCTTTTAAGTAACCCGAATCCTTATATGACCGGGCAAATGTTCCAGGAAAAGCTTGGGAATCAGCTGTGCCTTAGCAACAATGCTTTTGCACTGATCGTTCGAGATGAGAATGGATATGCAGAGCAGATGTATCCGATTCCGGCAACAATGGTGGAAGCGATATATGGAGATACAGGGGAGCTTTTTCTGAGATTCACTTATAAGAATGGAAAAGCAGGTACCTTTCGGTATTCGGATATTATCCACTTACGCCAGGATTATGAGGGAAATGATATCTTCGGAGAAAATCCGGCACCGGCACTGGCTCAGCTAATGGAGTGTGTTGGATACATTGACCAGGGAATTGTGAAAGCAATTAAAAATTCCGGAATTATCCGTTGGCTGCTGAAATTTACCAGTTCCATGCGTCCGGAAGATGTAAAAACCAATGTAGAACAGTTTGTAAAGAATTATCTTGCTATTGAAACGGACACTTTCGGAGCAGCTGGTGTGGATGCTAAGGTTGACGCAAAGCAGATTGAGGCAAAGGACTATGTTCCGAATGCGTCACAGACAGATCGGATCACAGACCGGATCTATTCTTTTTTCAACACCAACAAACATATTGTGCAGTCAGATTGGAATGAAGATCAGTGGACTGCATATTATGAAGCGGAAATTGAACCAGTTGCAATACAGCTTGGGAAAGAGCTTACAACAAAGCTCTTTTCACCACGAGAGAGAGGCTGTGGAAATTACATCACATATGAATCCAGCAACCTTCAGTGCGCAAGCATGAACACAAAACTTGCATTTCAGTCCATGGTGGATAGAGGCGCAATGACACCCAATGAGTGGCGTGCAATCTTGAATCTGGCACCTATTGAGGGCGGAGATAAGCCAATCAGGAGACTGGATACCCAGGTGGTGGACATGTTGGAAAGTATGCTTAACAAAATGAACAGTGAAAATTACCGCGAAATGACAGGCTTAATGGGGCAATTGTTAAAAGCTGCTTATATAGAGATGCATGGAGGTGAAAAGAAAGTTGAAACATAGAATTGATGTCAGAGGAGCAATGATACCAAATGACTACAAATGGTATTATGACTGGTTTGATGAAGACAGTACATGTCCGAGAGACGTAATGAAGGTTTTATCGGCAGCAGTCCCAGGAGATGAGATTGAGGTATATATCAATTCCCCAGGCGGAATAATCGATGTTGGATCTGAGATTTATACCTTACTCAGGAGCGCTGCGGAAAAACACGATGTGCGTATATACATTATGGGGGAGGCTTGCAGTGCTGCTTCCATAGTGGCATGTGCCGCTTATTGTGAAATGTCTCCAACGGCACTCATGATGGTGCATTGTGTATCTTCAGGAGCCAGGGGAAATCACAGTGATATGGAGCACATGGCAGAAGTCCTTAGAACTGCTGATCAGGCATTGTGCACGGCATACACTGCAAAAACTGGAATGTCCGAGTCGGACGCACTGGAAATGATGGAAAATGAAACCTGGCTTACTGCTGAACAGGCGAAAGAACGAGGCTTGATTGACAAGGTGATGTTTCAGGAGCCGGAAGAAAAGCAACCTTTCGTTGCTGCCGTAAATTTCCACTTGCCATCATCTGAGCAGATGGCGAAAGTAAAAGCTATGATGGAAGCTGATACAGGGGATGGCGGAGAGAAAGAAAAAGCTGTAAAAATAGCCAGGGCAAGAGCTGAATTATTATCTTTGGCTGAAAGAAAATTAATGGATTAACAGGAGGAATGAGAGATGACTTATAACGAGTACACAGAAAGTCGTAAAAACCTTATCACAGAGGCTAACGGTCTTATCAATGAAGGAAAACTGGATGAAGCAAATGCCAAAATGGAAGAGGTAAAAGCTCTGGATGAAGAGTGGGACAAGACTGCAGAAGCAATGGCAACTGCAAAAGCTCTGGAAGGTAACCAGCGTACATTCAACGTCCAGGATCTGAATGATTCCGTAGCAGCGGCTGCTGCAAGTGGTGGAGAGGCCACAGCGAAAATGAGCTTTGTACAGGAGGCTGCTGGCGGCCTAGAGAATGATCAGCATAGTACTGATGCCTATAAAATGGCATGGGCTAAAACAATGATGGGAAAAACTCTTACTGCAAAAGAAACAGAGATTATGGAAAAAGCAAATGCATATACCCATACAACTGAAAATGCTGGAGTGGTTATTCCAAAAACAGTAGCTGACGGTATCTGGGATATGGTAGAAGAGCTGTATCCGTACTGGAACGATATTCAGAAAACCTATGTCAAAGGCAACTACAGCGTTCCAATTGGAGATGAATCCACTGCTGCCGCATGGTACGAAGAGGCAGACGTAACTGCAGATGGAAAAGATACACTGAAGGAGCTTGCACTGAATGGCTGTGAATTATCCAGAAGCGTAACTATTTCCTGGAAACTGAAAGAGATGTCAATTGATGATTTTATTAATTATATCCAGCGGAAACTGGCAAGAAAAATTGGTGCAGGGCTTGGATATGGAGTAACCCACGGTAAAGGAAAACCAAGTGCAAGCGATCAGTTCAAGTCGGAACCCTTGGGTGTAGTTACAGCACTGGAAAAGGAAGATAAGACACCACAGATTACAACTTATGAGAAAGGAAAGCTTGCATACCAGGATTTGACCAATGCGAGAGCAAAGGTAAAAGTCGGGGCGAATGAGCTTAAGATTTATGCTAATTCCACTACTATCTGGAGTGAACTGGCAAATGTGACTGATAAAAATGGAAAACCGATTTTTATTCCGGATCCATCTGCCTCCGGTGTATTTAGGGTGCTTGGAATGATGGTAAAACAGGATGATTCCATGGAGGACGGTGAAGTCCTGATGTCCAGCCCATATGTAGGCTATCAGGCAAACGTAAACAAAGACCTTACGGTAATGACTGAGGATCACGTAAAAGCCAGAAACACTGATTATTGTGGATATGCTATCGCGGATGGTGGTGTTATTTCTACAAAGGCACACTCTCTGTTGAAACATACCGTGACAGAAGCTACAAGTGATACAGATCAGAAAACTCAGGCGGGGGAATAACAAGCCGGGCAGCAGCGGCGACAAATACTGTTGACTACAGTGCCTACACAATAGCACAGTTGAAAGCAGCAGCCAAGGAAAAAGAAATCCCAGGATATTCTAAAATGAAAAAAGAAGAACTGCTGGAGGTGCTTATGAATGATGTTTTCTGAAAATCTGATTCAAGACCTTATGAGAACAGTTCGGGGAAAATCTCAGGTGACAAAGCTGGACGTCACGGATCTTGCAGAGGCGTGTGTAGTAGATCTTAGCTTGGTGGGAGTATATGTAACCGATCCAGAAGAACCCTTGTGTAAGCAGGCTTTAAAACTTTATTGTAAGGGGCATTATGGATATGACAAAGATCAAGAAACATTCAGGGCGGCATATGCCGCCCTGAGAGATTCTATGGCGCTTTCTGGAGATTACGGTAAAAAAGAGGTGAACCAGAATGGATGAAGAAGCAAAGCTTCTGGTAGTGAAAAATGCGAAGGATAAAGATGGATTTGCGGAGGAAAGCATCACGGAAGAATACCCAGTTTATGTAACTGAAAAATCTGCTACAAGATCTGAGTATTACGCAGCTTTACAAGCAGGAATTCAGATTAAGCTTGTGCTTGAAATGAGACTGGAAGACTGGGAACAGACTGCGCACCTATCGGGAAACAGAAAGGAATATGCTACACAGCTGGAATATGACGGTGCTGTATATGATATTTTGAGAACCTACAGGACAGATAAGGCAAAAATAGAAATCATATGCACATAGAGGTGAGAAGATGAATGTGAACCAGAAAATTGAAAATGCACTTTCGGACTTGGCAGCAGGAAATATTTGGCCGCTGGCGTGTCCGTTAGAGGAAAAACCGAATACATTTGCAGTATATATGATTGAGCGGACAACCCCGGCGGATTATGGAGATGATTCGCACTGTGAATGGATTCAACACCTGGAAATCACATGGTTTTCTCGTTCTGCATCCGGGAGCAAAAGGAAACCGGTTAATTACCTGGCAGCCGAAGAAAAGATTATTGCAGCGCTTGAAACAGCAGGGTTCACAGTCAAGAATTCTATTCCTGGCTATGAAGGGGATACTGGTTATACAACTTGTACCATTACATTTTGCATTAGGAAGGAGCAATGAAGCAATGGCAAAGTGCAGGGTGGATTCCATGGATGATCTGCTGCAGACACTGGAGAATGCTGCAGATGTTGACTCAATATCAGAAGAAATGCTCACAGAAGGAGCGCAGGTCCTTCAAAAGAACATTCGTGAAGAGATAACCAGCGCAGCGGACCGCGGATATGCAACAGGAGAACTGGCAAGCTCGGTGATACCAGATACTCCAGAGAAAAATGCGTTTGGTCATTACGTTAGTGTCAGACCGGTTGGAATTGACAGTAAAGGCGTAAGAAACGGAGAAAAGTGGGGATATCTGGAGAATGGAAACGGAGGTAATCAGAAACCTCACCCATTTGAAGATAGAGCAACAAAAAGATCAGAGACTGAATGTACAGAGAAAATGCAGGAAGTATTTAATAGACATATAAACATATAGTAGGAGGATATTAACATGGCTAAAATTGGATTTGAGTACATTGTAGCAGCAAAATTAGATACAGAGGCGTCTGTAAGCAAAGCAACAGCAAAGTATACGGAAGCGAGAGTAATTGGTCCGGCAGCAAATGCAAACTTTACTATTAACACCAGCGATGTAAAAGATTATGGTGATGATAATGTAGTAGAAACAGACGTATCCCCGACAGGTGGTACAGCTTCACTGGAACTGAATGAGCCAACTATGAAGAATGAAGGGTGGCTGCTGGGACATACAGTGACAGAAGATGATGGAATGGTCAGAAATGCGAACGATATTCCGCCATATGTAGGTATTGGATTTGTTGGGAAATCTGTCCGGGCACATGAAGCAGTATTTAAAGCAAAGGTTTATTTAAAAGTACAGTTTAAAGAACCAAATGATGAGAATGCAACCAAACAGGACACTGTAACATTTACACATACAACAATGGAAGGTAATTTATACACTTTGCAGAATGGTGATATGAAAGCCGAAAATGAGTTTAAAACACTTGCGGAAGCAAAAACATATGTGAATAAAATTCTTGGAGTTACCGATTCTTCAACCGGTAAGTAAGGAGTAAAACATGGGCATATTTAAACCAAGAGGAGTGGCAATTGTTTTGAATGGAGAGGAAAGACATTTCCTCTTCACTCTCAACATGATTGATCAGATTGAAGAAAAGTATGACAAACCATTAATGGAAGTGCTTGAGGATGTAGCAAATGACACAGGGAATGGACATTTGATGCGCGATATTGTGGTCATACTTCTGAATGACGAAGCAGAGCGAAATAAACGTATGAAGGCAAGCGTTGAATACTCAACTGTGACAGAAGCAGATGTGGGAGACATGATTGGGCTTGACAATTATTATGAAGTTATGAAAGCGCTTCTGAAAGCCTATGGAATATCCATGCCAGAGGTAGATGAGGACGAGGACCCAAACCAGAAGAGCGGGCAAATGAAAAGCTGAATATTGCCCGCATAGTTTACATCGGAATGACAAAATTGTATTATACGGAATCCGGAGTGCTGGATATGACGCCCAGGAAATTTTACAGGATGTATGATGAATATTTAATTATGAATGGGCTGAAGAAAGAAATTGATTCAGCAATTGATGCATTACCATAGGAGTGTTCATGTAAGGTGAACACTCCTTTTGTTATGCTTAAAAGGAGTTAAAATGGCAAAAAAAGAAGTTGGAATTACGCTGGCGCTCGGCGGGGAAAAAGAATATACACAGGGATTTTCAAATGCTGTAAAGGTTACGAAAATGCTGCAGGCAGAAACCAAAAGCCTTGCGCAGGAATTTGAAGGAAGCGCAAACTCCATGCAGGCCTTGCAGTCTAAGCAGGAAAACTTAATCCGGCTGCAGGACTCTTTTAAGCAGAAACTAAATGCAGCAAATACGGGACTTGGAAATGCAAGAAAGCAATATGAGGAGCAGGCAAAGGCAGTAGAAACGCTTAAGGAAAAGCTTGATATTGCACAGAAATCCCTGGACAAAATGAAGGAGCAAGGCGAGGAAGGCTCCGATTCTTATAAAAAACAGGAAAAAGCAATTGAAGAGCTGAATAATGCCCTTACAAAGCAGACGACAAACATGTTGAATGCACAGGGTCGTGTAACGGACTGGAATAAGAAAGTAATTCAAGCTGAGGCTGATGTGCGCAAAAACAGTAAGGCACTTGAAGAGAATAGAAAGTATCTCGAGGAAGCCAAAAACTCAGCAGATGGATGTGCTACAAGCATTGATGAATTCGGAAAATCCGTAAAACAGGCAAACACTGAAGTTGATGATTTAAATACAAATGCAGGAGAAGCTGGCGAAGTATTTACTGGAATTGGTGAAAAAATTGCCAGTGCTGTTGTAATGAAAGGTGTATCTGTTGCGGCAGATGCACTTGGTACTTTAAAGGATAAGGCTGTTGAAGCGGCTGAGTATGTGGTAGAGGTAGGAAGCTCTTTCGAAGCTGGAATGAGTGAAGTGGAGGCTATCTCCGGAGCTACTGGTTCAGAACTGGAAACACTGGAATCCAAGGCGAAGAGTCTCGGCAGCAGCACGAAATTCTCTGCTACCGAAGTTGCTGGTGCAATGACAAACATGTCCTTGGCAGGATGGTCTGTTAACCAGACCCTTTCTGGTATTGATGGTGTTCTGCAGTTGGCAGCCGCTTCCAATATGGATCTGGCAGATGCATCTCAGGTGGTTACAGACAATATCAGTTCATTTAATCTGGAAGCCTCACAATCAACCCATATAGCCGATATGATGGCATATGCACAGGCGAACAGTTCCACCACGGCAGCAGAACTGGGCGAGGCGTATAAGAACTGTGGTGCCAATATGAACGCTGCCGGACAGGACATTGAGACAACAACCTCTTTCTTGGAGGCATTGGCTAACAATGGTCTCCGAGGCAGTGAAGCTGGTACGTCTTTAGCTGCAGTAATGCGAGATATGACCAGCAAGATGAAAGACGGAAAGATTGCTATTGGCGATACATCTGTAGCAGTCATGGATTCCAGCGGAAACTTCCGCGATATGACAGATATCCTGAAAAATGTAGAAAATGCTACAGATGGAATGGGAGATGCCCAGAAACAGGCGGCTCTCATGTCAACCTTTACATCTGATTCCATTAAGGGATTGAATATGCTTCTTAATACTGGTGCTGATCAGGTGGCAGGCTATGAAGATAGTTTGAGAAATTGTTCTGGTGCTGCTTCAGATATGGCAGATACAATGCAGGATAATCTGCAGGGTAAATTGACAGAGCTTAGTTCTGCTACAGAAGGGCTGGGTATTGCGGTATATGATTATATATCAGGTCCTCTGCAGGGCGGAGTGGAATTGTTGACTGATGTAGTATCTGGATTAACAGACGCGATTACTCCTCAGAAGGATGCAATGGAAGACATGTACGATAGTGTCATTCAGTCTTCTGAGGATCTAAAGAATAATATGCAGTCCATAGATGATCAGTTTACTGGAGCTATGAACGGTGCAGAGAATGTTGGAAATTTGGCAACGCGTCTGGAAGAGCTGAACAATGTGCAGGATAGAACTACAGTACAGCGCCAGGAAATGGCGGCTATTGTAGATCAGTTATCCCAGAGCATACCGGAACTTCAAGGAGCGTATGATTCGGAAAATGATACTCTTTCCGTAACTAATGAAGAGTTGGAAAAGCTGGTAAAAAATTATCAGCAGACTGCAGTTCAGCAAGCAGTAATGGCTGCTACTCAGGATTTGGTAAATCAGAAACTGGAAGCCCAGGTGCAAATTGATAAGGCAGAAGACCAGAAAAAGTCTGTAGAAGCACGGAAGAAGCTGCTACAGGACGAATTAGATTTGATAAATCAAGTAAAAGAGCATGAAAATGATATCAATATTGCTCTGCAGAATGGACTTGAATTTGATGCAGACAGCGCTATTGATTATCAGACTGAAGCCTTAAAGATGTACAAACAGGCTCTTGATGATGGCGTTATTTCCCTGGAAGAGTATCAAATGGCCGAAAAGGCGATTTCGAATGATCAAATGGGAAATCGTTTTGAAGTGCTTACAGGCACAATTACACAGAGTGGAGATGCAACTGGAGTTCTGGCTACCAGTGTAGGAGAATTACAGGACAAAGAAGATGCGCTAAATAGCACTATTGAGGATAATACTCAGTTACAGAAAGATGCAGATGAAAGCATTCAGAGCGTAACGGATAGTGCAAAAGAATTGTTTGATGTAAAAGTTGATGGTACCGAATCAACAGAAGACAACACAAAGGCGCAAGAAGAAAATGCCGATGCAATCAATGCAACCGGAATAGCGGCAGCGGGAGCTGGCACAGCCCTGGAAGGACTCAACAAAACCATGGAACGCTCCCAGGAAGCCGCGGATGCTGCTAAGACTGCCATGCGTCAGATCCTGGACGAATACAATTCCACCATGGATTCTATAAAAGCTGATTTGCAGGATAAAATCAGTTTTGCAGATAAATTCGATGGTGGGGATGATATCACCACAGAGCAGATGAACGAAAACCTGCAGTCCTGGGTGGATGGAATCCAGAATTATCAGCAGAATCTCCAGCGCCTAAAAGAAGCCACAGATGAGAGCGGGCAAGCGATCTTTTCCGCAGAGTTTATCCAGGCAATCCAGGAGCAAGGAACTGATGCGGCTAATATGCTCCAGCACATGGTATGGACTCTGGATAACCAGGGAGAATACGGTGTTGAACAGCTGAAAGGTATCTCCAAGAAGTGGACTGATGCAATGGACATTTCTGAGGATACAGCAACGGTGATGGCGGCAAACAAGACCGCTTATGAGTTGGCAGTGGGAGAGCTTGGATCCACAGATTATGATTTTTCTGATCTGCGCGAGTCCATTGACAATGCCGTTGCTTCGGCTGTAGAAGGCTGGGCTGAGCTTCCGGCAGCCACACAGGAATCTCTCATGCAGACTGTCCAGATGGCGCAGGAATGCGGTGTACAGATCCCAGAGGGACTTGCAGATGGAATTGCAAGCGGTGAGATAACCCCTCAACAGGCAATAGATCAGCTGAACGGAACTATTGAAGGAACAATCCAGGGCGTGGCAGAAATCGCCAATAAAGCGGGTATCCAGATCCCGGAAGAAATCCAGGCAGGAATTAATGCCGGTGGTACGCAGGCGGTATCAGCTATGCAGGAACTTCTGGCACTGATCCAGCAGCAGGCAGCAGATGCACAGTCTGCAGGTGAAGATGTGGGTACTGCTGTAGGAGAAGGAACCCAGAATTCAATTAAAGATCAGCAGTCTGGCGTTGAACAGGCTGGTGGCGAGATGGCGTCCGCCGGAGCGAAGGCAGCCGAAGAGAAAAAAGGCGAATACGAGAAAGCCGGAACGGTAGCCGCTCAGCTGTATCAGACTGGTATAAATTCCGGAAAAAGTGGCGCAATCAGCGCTTCCGGAACCATGGCAAGCCAGGCAGTGGCCGCGGTTCGGACCTATCAGAATAGCTTTTACACTGCGGGATACAACGCGGCTGCTGGTGTAGCACAAGGTATATCAGCAGGCCAGTCCCAGGTCATCAGCGCTTCAATAAGAATGATCAATGCAGGTATTGCCGCAGCCAAGGCAGCAGCAGAGATCCATTCTCCATCAAAGAAATTTGAGAAAGAAGTCGGCTATCAGTTACCTGCAGGTACTGCGTCTGGTATAACTAAAAACACAAAGGTAGCAACTGCAGCCGCTGGAAAAATGTCCCAGTCTGTGTTGAAAAACGCCACCAGCTGGCTTAAGCAATACAATAAGAGCCATGAAGCTTCCCTGGACAATGAAAAATGGTACTGGCAGCAGATACGTGATACAGCTGTGAAAGGATCCACGGCCTATAAACAGGCAACCGCTCAGCTCAATAAGCTTAACAGCAGTTCCACGATCAGCAAGGCACTGAGCAGCAGTATAAAGAACAATTTTGGTGTATCCAAAGAAAAAGTTACCGGATCCGGAGATAATCAAAAGAAAACTACTAAGGATGCAGAAACTTATAATTCTGAGGTTCTCAGTGCTGCTGAAAAACGGCTGGAAAAGTACAAGACATTACATGCTACCTCTTTAGCCCAGGAGAAAAATTACTGGACCACCGTTCGAAAGAATTTAAAGAGCGGAACTGATGCCTGGTATGAAGCAACACAAAAGATCCAGGAACTGGACACGCAGATCTACGAGGAAAAGCAGGAGAAGCAGGAAGAGGCAGCCAAAGCCAGAGAGGAAGCTGCAAAGACCCAGGCTTCAGTACAGAAATCCCTTATGGAGACCTACCAGACCTATTATTCCATGTCCGCCAGGGCAGAGATGGAATATTGGGATATTGCCAGAAAACAGTTCACAGCCGGCGCGGATGAGCGCATAGAAGCAGATAAAAAGTACCTGGAAGCCAAAGAAGATTACGAAAAAGAACAGCTGCAGCTTGATGAAGATTACAATGATAAGCGGGAAAAGCTTGAAAAAGAACTAAATGAGACCATACAGGATCTAGAAGAAAAAAGGAACAGTGCCATAGCTGATCGGAAGAAAGACATCCTTTCATCCATGAATAACTATGATGCCTGGGATGCTTCCGGATATACTGCAGATCGTCTGATTTACAATATGAATACCCAGGTTGAGGGACTGAAACTGTGGGAAAACCAGTTACAGGAACTGAGCGGAAAGGGACTTTCAGAGGGGCTGCTGCAGGAATTGAAAGATGCAGGACCAGAAGCAGCCGCCAATATTTACAGCCTGAATCAGATGACTGCAGAGCAACTGGATGAATTTAACAAGCTTTGGGAAGAAAAGCAGGAGATAGCAGACCGGCAGGCAAAAAAAGATACACAGGCTACGCGGGATGCTATTGACCAGCAGATAAGTGACACCAGGAAAGATTATAAGAAACAGCTGGATGATCTGGCGGCTGAAAATGCTTCGGCTGTTGCGAAACTAAATGAGGGACTATCTACCGGCTTGCAGTCCCTGGTGGAACAGGCTGGCCAGATTGGTGAGGATATTGTAGGTAACCTGATCGCTGGCATTCAGAAAGCTGGCACAGGTGGAACTTTGCTTGACGTAAATGTAACTCCGAATGGCAGCACTGCATCTGGCACGGCCTCTTCTGGATCCGGTGGAACAGATACATCCAGCACTGCTTCTTCAAGCTCAGCTTCCTCTGGGACAACATCTGAAATTGCGCCCGCGCAAAAAGCAGAGCTGGAGGCCGTGACCGCAGGTGTAGCGGAAGAACCGGCAGAAATTACAGAAGTACAAAAGCTGATCAATGCAAGTAAAGCCCATAAGAAATCAGTATCAGATGCTGAGAAAAAGAAGCATTCGGATCTGTGGCAGTACATTGTTAAGAACTACGGCCGGAGCGTCAACGATTCCACAGTTAAAAAGATTGCGGATGCTCTTAGCGTGGAAGCCGACAAAAAGCCTACATCAGCGCAGAAAAAAGCAATTCTGGCCGCTATGAAAAAGAACGGCCTGAAGACCGGTACTCAAAACGTCATAGAGGATCAGCTGGCGTGGTTATTTGAAAATAACGCCCAGGAATATGTTCTCCGTAAGTCCGATGGCGCGATCATGCAGAACATGCTCACCGGGGACAAGGTAATTAACCCACAGGGAGCAGAAAACCTTTATAATTTTGCCATGAATCCGGATCAGTTCCTGGAATCCAGATCTTCCCTGGAGGTAGGAGCGGCTGGAGTCGAGAAACTTAACCGTTTGATTCAGCAGCAGTCAGAGCACCAGGCGAAGTTATCAGGAAGCTATCGAAGTGATAACTCCGAAATACTGAGCAAAATGGATTCCATGATGAGTACGATGGAGTCCATGATGGAGAACATGGCAAGCTCCATGAAGAACTTAAAAGTATTCATGGATAAAGATAAGCTGGTCGGAGAACTCAGGGAAGACATGAACATAAAAAATGAAATGGCAGCCACAAGATACACAAGGGGGCGTCTGAGATGAATATAAATGGCTGGGACATATCCGGAGCACAGGCCAAACAGTGGAACGTGACTCCGGGATTTTCCGATATTGAAAATGAAAGCGAATGGCAGAGGGGAAGCCCACTGCCGTTTTTCATTAATGGATCAATCGGGTGGAAGACAATACGGATCACCTTCCTGGTATACGGCTCTGATCGAAATGAGATCTTGCAGAATTGCAGCACCCTGCTTTCCCATATGATGTCCGAGTCGGTCACCTTGGAACTGGATAAGTTCGATCACAAGTTTTGCGGGTTTATGAGCAAGCATGATTTTACAGAAAACCCGCTTGCCCGTCTGAAGGTGACATCCAACAGGCTGAGCAAGCTCACCGTTGATTTTTCCTGCTATGAGTTTGCTGAACAGCCAAACGGTTCACCGTTTTCGGAGTCCGCTTCCGGGATGCTGGAGACAGTAGTTACAAATCCTGGGAACATCCGGACGCCTTGTATGGTAGAGATTACGCCAAAGGTGGGAATGGAACAGCTGACAATAACTGGAATAAACCGAAATCTAGATACAGGAGAAAACCTTCGGGTGGTAATAAGAAGCCTTACTGCTAACAGTACTGTGATTTTAGACGGAGAAAGTGGGAAGATTACAGAAAATGGGGCTAACAAAGCAGCAGATGTTGATATTTGGAGCCTGCCGATCCTTTTACCAGGGGAAACAAGGATTACCTTAGACAGCACATGGACAGACATGACTGTGAAATATAGACCAAGATTTATGTAGGAGGAAAAAACATGACAAACCAGGAAATGTTAAACGCTTATAACGGATTAAAACTTTTTCAGGAAAAAGAAGCACAGATTTATAAAGAAGATGGAAAGAAAATTTTATCTGGAAAGATAAAACTGAGCTATGCCATTAATAAAAACACGAACTTATTGCTTAACGCATTAAAACCTTATGAAGATACCCGTAAGGAGTTAATGGAAGAATACCGGGATCTTGAACAGGAGGAAAAGGCAATTGAAGAGGAAAAAAAGCGAGCTGAACAGGAAAAGAGAGCCCCCGGAAATGTGGATATCATTCTTAAAGAAGGAAAAAGTGTAAAAGAGCTCAACCAAAAGATTCAGGAACTTCTGGGACTGGAAATGGATTTTGAGGTGCATAAGGTATCCCTGGAAGAATTTGATGGGCTTGATATTGGAAGTTGGGAATTAGGCATTTTTATGTTTATGATTGAAGACTAAACGGAGGCGGCCCTATGCTTAAGATATATGATACGAACCACAATGCCATAGGGCATATTGTCAAATACAAGGATCTGAAGGTTGCGAGCGACGTTACAACTGGCGATCAGACTCTTTCTTTTACATACATGGCAAGACATCATGAAATCTGTGAAGAGTATTATATTGAGACTCAGGATGCTGAGTATGTAGTAAAAGAAAAGAGTGTAAGCACAGATGGATTCCTCTCCTTTGTTGCGGTACTGAACCTGGAAGAACTGGAGGCGAAGCCCTGGAGCTCCTTTGGCATTACGGATTCCACAATAGAAGATGCGGCCAAGCTTGCTCTGGCTGGATCCGGCTGGACGGTTGGCGAATGTACCGTAACCAAGAAAAGAAATGCAGGGATATTGCAGACAAATACGCTTGGAGTAATTCAGAAGCTGTGTACTGCATTTATGTGTGAAGTCGTTTATGATACCAAGAAAAAGACAGTATCCTTTTACGATCAGGTTGGCCAGGATAAAGGGAACTTTTTCCTCACAGGGCTTAACCTGAAACGGTTACAGAGGAAGGGCAGCACCTACGACTATTATACGAGAATTATCCCTATTGGCCAGGACGGGCTTACCATCGAGTCCGTGAACGATGGGAAGAATTACCTGGAAAATTACCAGTACACGAATAAGGTGAAGACCTACATCTGGAAAGACGAATCTTATACAGATGCTGCAGCCATGAAAGAGGATGCAGAAGCGAGGCTGAAAGATCTGTCAAAGCCGGAAGTATCATACAGTGCTGATATTATTGATCTGGCCAAACAAAGAGCCGGATACGATGATTTTTCTTTTTCCCTGGGAGATACAATCACCCTGATCGATGCCGCCACCGGGATTCGGGAAAAGCAGCGGATCATCAAGCTTACACAATATCCACAGGACCATACCAAAGATGAGTGCGAACTGGCCAATAAGCTTCCCTCATTCGAAGAGGCCAGGGAGAAGCTCCAGGCCGCCCAGGAAATTATTAACACCGTAATCAGTGATGATGGACGGTACACGGGGACTATCAATGTATCGGATATTTTGCATTTTGACGAGGGTGTATATGGCAGCAGTGCGGTGGGAAATCTGCAGGGGTTGTACAATACTCTGGACGGGAGCTTATCAGAACTGAAACTGGCGGTAGGACAGATCGAGTCAAACTATATCAAGACAGAAGAGGCTGATATTAAGTTTGCCACCATTGAAAGTCTGAAAGCACTTGAGGCAGAAACTACCAGCATTAAGTCTAAATACGCGGAATTTGAGAGTACCGTTACGGATGAACTGGCGGCTAACAAAGCGTTAATCAATGAGCTGGATGTAAAAAAGATTAACGCCGCAGACGCTGATTTGAAATACGCAAGCATTGATTTCTCCAATATTGGCATAGCGGCTATGAAGAAATTCTATTCAGAATCTGGCTTGATTAAGAATGTAGTGGTCGGCGACCAGACTATTACTGGCGAATTGGTCGGTGTAACTATCAAAGGTGATCTGATCGAGGGTAACACCATCAAGGCAGATAAGCTGGTCATTAAGGGGGAAGATGGCCTTTACTACAAGCTTAATACCAACGGATCAGGAGTAACTTCGGAGCAGACTGACTATAACAGTTTGAACGGTACTGTTATCCAGGCCAAGAGTATCACAGCAGATAAAGTGGCGGTGACCGACTTGGTAGCTTTTGGTGCTGACATCGGTGGAAACCATATCGGACACGACTGCATATATTCCGGAGCTAAGACTTCTGCGCTCAATACCACCAGAGGATTCTATCTCGGCTCAGATGGCCAGGTAGGATTTGGCGATACGAATGAGTATATTCAGTTCTATAAAGGCGATGACGGGAACTTTCACCTGAGAATTAGTGCTGGCGATATTTTGTTTGGTAAGAGTAAGAAGACTGTAGAGAGCGCAATTACTGAGATCGACACTAAGGTTAATAACGTTAAGTCCATTGTTGGAAACACATACACTTACCAGGTTGGTACTAGCATGACAGATGTTCCTACAGGGGAATGGCTAACTTCAATGCCTAACGTACCACAGGGACAGTATCTCTGGACAAAAGAGACCACCTTATATTCAGACGCAACCACCTCCGTAGGCTATATCGCTACCAGGATGGGTGTTGATGGTGCTGGTGGAGCTACCGGACCGGCTGGACCACAGGGACCCCAAGGTGAAAAAGGAGAGAAAGGTGATACTGGAGAGCAAGGACCCCAGGGTGATACCGGCGCAACTGGAGCTCAGGGCGCGAAGGGCGATACAGGAGCGCAAGGACCACAAGGCAACCAAGGTATTCCTGGTGAAAATGCGCATTATGTTAAGGTTGTCGGAAGTAATTACGATTACTCACAAGCTGGAAAAGACGAGGGGCTGTGGCTAAACGGAACCAAACTTACATCAGGAGTAACGAGAGGACATTGTCTAGCTATAATCAACCCAACCACAAATGCATTAGAAAAAGCTACATGGTACGACACGTATAGCACAGCAAGTTGTATGGACGGGATAGCGGACCTTGTGACTACTGGAAAAATAGTTTGCTTATTTACTTTCAACGCATCATCCCTTACAAGCACAGTAAGAAACTTCTTGATCGAATGTGGTTCAAAGGATACGAAAACTTGGATCGCTGCACGGCGTACCCATGTGTTTATAGGTATGCGCGGGTTAGCTAAAGGCAACGCCTATGAGTGGGACGGACTTGGTTCAGGCGCGTTGAAGGAACTTATCGCTTATTACACTTCTTCTGGAATTGTATTAAACGGTAACGTTGGTGATACCGGCGCAACAGGTCCACAGGGACCTCAAGGTAACCAAGGAATACAAGGTGTGAAAGGTGATACTGGTGCGACTGGACCACAAGGCCCCCAAGGTAACCAAGGAATACAAGGAGTAAAGGGTGATATGGGTGCCACTGGCCCAATCGGACCACAAGGACCCCAGGGTAACCAGGGGCCGACCGGACCTCAGGGACCAACTGGTGCCACGGGACCGACCGGTGCCACTGGTGCTACGGGGCCTCAAGGTCCTAAAGGCGATGGACTTGACGTCAAAGACACTAGAAGCACAAATCAAACGCCGCTTTGGTATATACAAAATTTCCCGATGACCACAGTAAATGAGTTGAAATTAGCAAATACGATTGGTCTAACTGGTGAAAACTTCTGTCTTTTAATAACATGCGTGCCATGGCGAGATGCTTCCGGCGGATATCCTAAGCAGACTGCAAAGATTGATGGTCGTGAATTATGGCGAATCGGTATTAGTGATACGCAATGGAGTACATGGAATGACGCATACACCCTTGCAAATTCTGTTGATATGGGTATAGCCGCTTGGTGTTATAACAACGATCGTACTTATATTAATGGCGGACGATTGTACGCTGGTTCGGTTACCGCTGTTCAAATGGCTGCTAATTCTATAACAACTGAAAAAATTGCGGCTGGTTCGGTTACCGCTGATAAAATTGACGTTGTCAGTTTGTTTGCAAAAGACATCGAGGCATCCGGTTCTATATCTGGTGTTAAAATAGTTGCTAGAGAGATTACTGCAAATCAGTCATACTCTATATTTAACGGCACAAACAGTCAGAAAATCTTATATTTTGATGGATCGTCTATCAAATTAGGAAAAATGGGAACTGGAACATCTATACAAGGTGGCGCCGGATTCGAGTTTTTTGATAAGACGGTCACGATGTATGGTGATCTGAGTTTATACAGTGGCGATATTACCACTCCTGGCAATGTGCAGGGAAAAACAATAACTGCGACTGCAGACATGAATACTAATACCATATATGCATCTAATTGGTTTAGATCGCGCGGTACTACAGGATGGTATAGTGAGGATTATGGTGGTGGCTGGTATATGACGGATTCCGATTGGATTCGGGCATATAACGGAAAAGGTATAACCACCAATGGCAATATGTCCATTGGTGGTTATATTCAGAGTAACAACATAATAAATACAACATATGAGTATCAGTCCAATAGAGGTTCGGTAGACTGGCGCTTTGGTGCGGCAACAGGTACAGGTGATGAAAATTTCTTTAGCTTTTATAAAGCTAACAATGGAATGATTCCACTGGCAATTGATGGAAATTTCGGAAACATTTACGTTGGGTTCAATGTGGGAGGTTCAGGTTCGAAGACTGCTGTAGGAGTTTATCTTGGCGCTGAAGTGGCTGGAAGTAGAGCTTTTATCTATCACGGAGATTCATACGCTGGGTCAATTTGGATTCAAACCAGACTTGATGGTTCATGGAAATGGTTTAGTCTCGGAAGAGCATGTAGTGCAGCTCTTTCTGATATTCGACTAAAAGACGATATAAGAGACACCGAAGTACAAGACGCAACAAAAGTTATTGAAGCAATGCAAATTCGTTCTTTTGAAAGAAAAGATTCTCATAAAAAATACAAGATTGGCTTTATAGCAGACGAACTCGAACAGCTTGACCCTAACCTTGTCGATGGAGGCGGAGAAGTTGACGGACATCCATATTATAAATCTGTCAATAATTTGCAGTTGCTTGCGTATGTTGTAAAAGCAATGCAAGAGCTGAGTTCTAAAGTGGATCGGCTCGAAAGAGAAAACGAAGAACTTAGAAGAAAACTTTATTCATAGGAGGATAATATCATGGCATTAACAACATCTAAATCTATCAACTTATCAGGACAGTCCGTTATCAACGGAGTAACAGTGGAGACCTACACCGCATCTTGCAGTGAGGCTAACCCAAAAACTATGTATATTCAGCAGTCTACCACTAACCAGGAGTTACGGAAAGAGAACCGTACGCAGTGCCGTAAAGACCGTGACGAGTTCGAGGAGCTTGCATATGCTATGCAGGACGAGATGATAGCAAACAAAGGACAGGTTGACAGTACAGAAGAGTGATTGGAGAAGAAAATAAATATGAGAATTAGAGCGAGACCATACTAGGTCTTATTTTTTTACAAAATTGCGCCGGCGCAATGCTGGAGAAAGGACATATATGGAAGTAATTATTTCTTCTACAATATCGGCAGCAGTAACGCTGATAGTGTGTCTGATCAGCAATCATAGCCAGAATGAAAAGACGAGGGCGCTCATGGAATACAAGCTGGAAGAGCTTACAAAAAGAGTGGATAAGCACAACAACACCATAGAGCGAACTTATAATCTGGAACAGAGGATGGCTGTATCAGAAGAACAGATTCGGGTAGCAAATCATAGAATTGCAGATTTGGAACATGATCATAAGGAGGATTAACTGTATGAACATTAATGTAAATGAAATTATGAACTATGTAACCTATGCTCTGATCGCATTTGGCTTGATGGCCTTTGTGGTGTCTCTTATTGTGCAGGCAATAAAAGACCTACCGTGGTTCAAAAAATTACCAACCAGTGCAGTTGCTCTTATCACATCCTTTATTGTATGCACTGCTACAATGGTTGCTTTTTGCGAATATTTTAAAATTGTGATTGAATGGTACTATGTGTTTGCTGCAATTATTGCATCATTCGTGATTTATATGGTAGCAACTGGAGGCTGGGAAAGAGTAAAGACAATCTGGGATAAGACAAAGTACAAAAAATGAGGGCGAGTGATCGCTCTCATTTTTGAAAGGAGAACTTTAACATGAAATATTTTATCTGTGTAGGTCACGCGAACTATGGCGGTGGCGTCATATCATCTGCAGATGGTACCAGCAAGGGCGGTGTGAACGAATATAAGTACAACAAGGAACTGGCGCCCTATGTGTGCAAATGGCTTAAGGCAGCAGGACATGAGGCAACCCTGTGTATTGCTCCGGAAGGTCAGCTGCATTCCCTGAATGATGAAATCAAGTATTTCATTGAAGAAGAGCATAAACAGAACTATGATCTGTCAGTCCAGCTTCATCTGAATACATTTAATGGAGAGGCATATGGCTGCGAAGCATACTGTTACAATGCAAATGGACTGCCGGAAGCCCAGCGGATCAGCGCGAAGCTAGGCACTGTCTGGCATGACAGAGGAGCTAAAGAACGTCCAGGTTTGTACTGGACCAGAAAGACCAAGGCAAAAGCTGTCCTGGTAGAATCTTTCTTCTGTGATAACAAGGACGATTATGCCAAAGCGAAAAAACTTGGCATGGATGCTCATGGCAAGCTGATTGCAGAGGGTATCCTGGGAAAAACAATCACAATTGCGTCGGCGCAACCAAAAGCAAAGTATTACATCCAGGCTGGAGCCTACGGAACAAAAGAAAATGCAGATGTGATGGTGAAAGTGCTTAAGAAAAAAGGATTTTCAGCAAGTATCCGCAAAGTAGCCGGCTCCGTCCCATACCGCGTCCAGGTCGGCACCTACAGAACAAAGAAGGCTGCCAACAAGGTGGTGAAGAAGCTGAAGGCAGCAGGCTTCACAGTCCTTGTAAAGAACCTGTGATGTCGAATGCTGTCGTACTATCTCGCACGATAGTGCGTGACAGATGAGAAAGAATCTGGTACATTAAATATATCCCTTAGATATGAGAAAAGCCCTTGCTTTCCTGCAGCTGCTCGCAGAAAAGCAAGGGCTTTTCTTCTTATTTTAATATAGCGAAAACAGAGTGAGGTAACATACGAAGAGATATGTAACATATGAGTAACTAACAAAAGCTATAATAATGCTGTAAAATAAAGGCTTACAGTTTCTGTTGAGGAAGCTGCTAAGGCTGGTAAGTTCTAATAATTGAATAAACTATAATTGCTATGTAGCAATGAAATTGGGCACTCTGTACAAAATACAGGGTGCTCATTTTTTATCCGCAAAGTCAACACGCAGACCCTGCCCACGTCCTGTTCACATAAGTAATTCCGTATGGGCAAAATGTGGGTGAAATTCTGAATGCATAATATATAATGTGGGTGCTAAAATTTGACTTCTACTCACAGAAATTTTCACAAACCCATCAAATCTCCCTCACAATTTCATCACAGATTTCAGGTATATTAATAATCAAACAAAGGCGATAACCTTTTTAATCGTATAGATCATATTTTCTTTTTCATACTTGCCAGGACTTTTTGATAAGCCCTGGCCCTCCTTTTTTTCGGGGCAAAATCAGCCCGACAGATTCCATTGACGAAAACATAATTCTATGGTAAAACTTTACTATGCCAATACATTACAGGAGGTTGACCCGAAATGGCAAAAGAAGCAAAGACAAATGCAATGCGAATGCTGGACAGACAGAAGGTAAAGTATGAAACACTTGCTTATGAATGTGATGAATTTATTGATGGAATCCATTGTGCGGATATTACAGGAGCACCTTATGAGCAGTCCTTTAAAACGCTTGTGATGGAAGGGAAAAGCGGCGGATATTATGTATTTGTAGTTCCGATTGAGAAAGAAGTGGATCGTAAGGCAGCTGCCAAAGCAGTAGGAGAGAAGGCAGTTGATATGATCCATGTGAAAGATATTACGAAGATCACAGGCTATGTTCGCGGTGGCTGCAGCCCTATTGGAATGAAGAAACCTTTTCCCACGGTTTTTGATGCTTCGGCAGGAAATTTTCAGGAAATTTATGTAAGCGGGGGGAGAATCGGCCTGACCTTGAAAGTGCCGGTAGCGGATCTTCTGAAAGTGACAGGCGGCAAACTGGCTGCAATCACAGCAGAAGAGTAAGAAACATATATTTTACAGAAAACAAAGCGAAATATGCTAAAATATTTATAAAGAAAACACTGCATGCTGCTATATGTCAAATGCCTTTTTCAAACACACTCTGGCACAGTCGGCAGTGCGAATCAGAAACAAATGATAAAGTGTTCCTGATAAGGGTTCGGTAAGCAAAAGCCACCAGCAAATGTATTATATTAAGCTCGCCAGACGAGCAGCAAGGAGGATTTATGAGAGAAGGAAAGAAGTTTAAGAAACTATTGATCGGGGTCGCAGCGGCTGCTATGACCATGCTTTGTACCTTGCCGGTATCAGCGGCAACTAAATCGTTTAAACCGATCACAGTAAAAGCAGGCAGATGTATTCATTTATTGAATACCAATATTCAGTCAAATGCGATTACAAATTACAGTTACCGCATTCAGCCGCAGAGTTCCGGCACCAGATATGATATTGTATATGCATATGGCGGAGAAGCAGAAGCTTTGAAGGGCGCCAGAACAGATTCCGGCCAGATCATTAACAACACATACATTAAGAGCAGCACCTCTTCCAATCAGGGAATGATCGCCTGCCTTAAGGTTACATCAGGTTCTGTGAAGCTTAGCGTGAAAATTACCTCACCGAATGCCAAGAGCAAGATTACAGCAGCATACCAGAGTTCCAGTCACAGTCCATTGAAGAACACAAGGACCATCAAGAAAGGTCAGTGGATCAAGATGACAAGAACCGGAAGCAATCTTTCTACTTTACCATTAATTGTTGCGGCTAAAAAGGGTGCTAACATTAATCGCAGATTAAACACAACCTCTTATGAAAATTACAGCTTCAAGTCCAAGTATGTGGCATTCAGACGCTACACCAATAAGAAGGGCGGCAAACTCTATAAGAGAAAATATCTGACTACCAATGGAAGCACCAAGTATCATTTTATGCTGATTCCACAGAGCTCTGCCGGAAGATCTTATACAGGTGTTCTGACCACGAAGAAAGGCAATGTAACTTATTACTATCCGTCTGATTATATCAAGGTAAGCGGATATGCAGGAAACAGTAAATAAACCCTGAACCCATTTTCAAATACGCTCTAGAAAAGTAAATAGCAATATCTGCGAAAAGCTCCTCCTGTCAGTTGATTTGACAGGAGGAGCTTTTTAAGAATGTGTTTGGAAAATCTGTGTCGTACATCTTGCGGAAAGACTTTTCAAACGCACTTTAATTATCCTGAGCGTCTTCTTCAGTAATCTCAAAGACATGGCGCTTTTTAGCCATCTCATCACTTGCAAGATATTCATCATAAGTTGTGATCTTGTCAATCATAGTACCATTTGGAAGGATTTCCATAATACGGTTTGCAGTTGTCTGAACAAACTGATGATCATGAGAGGTGAAAAGAATTACCCCCGGGAACTTGATCAGACCGTTGTTCAATGCAGTGATGGACTCCATGTCCAGATGGTTGGTAGGCTCATCCAGAATCAGGATGTTGGCACCGGAAATCATCATTTTGGAAAGAAGGCAGCGAACCTTCTCGCCACCGGAAAGTACGCGGACACGTTTCACACCATCCTCACCAGGGAAGAGCATACGTCCAAGGAAACCACGTACATAAGTGGCATCCTTAATCTCAGAATACTGTGTCAGCCAGTCTGTGATCGTAAGATCGTTATCGAATTCCTGAGTATTGTCTTTGGGAAAATAAGCCTGGGTGGTAGTGATTCCCCATTTGTAATTACCTTCATCCGGTTCCATTTCTCCAGTGATGATCTTGAAGAAAGTAGTGATCGCCTGCTCATTGGCACCAACGAAAGCAACCTTGTCCTCACGTCCAAGAGTGAAGGAAATGTTATCCAGAACCTTCACGCCATCAATTGTTTTGGAAAGATTTTCGACCATGAGAACTTCATTTCCAATTTCACGGTTCGGGCGGAAGTCGATGTAGGGATATTTACGGCTGGAAGGACGCATGTCATCCAGCTGGATCTTCTCAAGGGCTCTCTTACGGGAGGTTGCCTGCTTGGACTTGGAAGCGTTAGCGCTGAATCGGGAAATAAATTCCTGGAGCTCTTTGATCTTCTCTTCTTTTTTCTTGTTTGCTTCTTTCATCTGCTTGATCAGAAGCTGGCTGGATTCATACCAGAAATCATAGTTACCTGCGTACAGCTGAATTTTACCATAATCAATATCGGCAGTCTGTGTACAAACCTTGTTCAGGAAGTAACGGTCATGGGATACCACGATAACAGTATTATCAAAATTGATCAGGAATTCTTCAAGCCACTCAATCGCGGGAAGATCCAGATGGTTGGTAGGCTCATCCAGCAGCAGAATGTCAGGATTTCCGAAAAGTGCCTGTGCAAGAAGAACCTTGACCTTCATGCTACCGGTCAGGTCAGCCATCTGTGCATAGTGGAATTCAGTGTCAATTCCAAGACCGTTCAGAAGAGTAGCAGCATCGGATTCTGCTTCCCATCCGTTCATCTCTGCGAATTCACCTTCAAGCTCGCTGGCACGGATTCCGTCTTCGTCGGTAAAATCCTCCTTGGCGTAAATGGCTTCCTTCTCTTTCATGATCTCATAGAGACGAAGGTTACCCATAATTACAGTGTCGAGAACTGTATAGGCATCATATTTGAAGTGATCCTGCTGTAAAAAAGAGAGACGCTGTCCTGGTGTGATCACAATGTCGCCCTTGGTAGGCTCCAGCTGACCGGAAAGAATCTTCAGAAATGTAGATTTTCCTGCACCGTTGGCGCCAATAAGTCCGTAGCAGTTTCCTTCTGTAAATTTGATATTAACATCTTCGAAAAGAGCTTTCTTTCCAACTCGCAAAGTAATATTGTTTGCTGAAATCATATTTTCCTCCTATATTAAAACGTTATCCTTATAAATACACATATAATGATAAGTATAGCCGATTTTCATTTTATCGTAAACTGGCAAATTTGCAACAATTATTTCTTGTTTAAAGGCTGTTTTACAGCAGAAACATGGAGAAAACTTACAAAATCCAAAAACCTTAGACTTTACAAAAAAAAAAGCCGCTGTTATAATGGCTGAATATAATGCCAGAATGAATAAAAGCACCGGAAGTTTTTTCTAAAAGGTGGTGTACGGTGCTGCTTCCCTGGCATTCAACTGGAGGAAAAATTATGCCGAAGAAACAGATATATCTTACCGGTTTTATGGGAACCGGTAAAAGTATGATCCTGAATTGCCTGCATGAGGTATGCGGTTTTGACAAAATTGAGATGGATGAGCAGATTGTTCAGGAACAGGGAATGAGCATTCCAGAAATTTTTGAAAAAAAAGGGGAAGAATATTTTCGGAATCTGGAGACCGAACTTGTAAAAAAAATTTCTGCCATGGATAATATCGTAGTATCGTGTGGCGGAGGAACTGTAATGCGTCAGTGCAATGTAGATGAGATGAAGAAGAATGGAACGATTGTTCTTTTGACAGCAGAACCAGAGACTGTTTACGAAAGAGTGAAAGGCAGCCACAACAGACCTCTTCTGGAAAAAAATATGAATCCGGAATACATAAAAGAATTGATGGAGGCAAGGCGTCCCAAGTATGAAGCTGCTGCAGACTTTGTTATAAAAACAGACAATCGGACAGCGGAAGAAATCTGCCTGGAAATAAATAAACGTCTAAAAACAGTCGATAACTAAAAATAGTGTGAAATTAATGTTAAAAAAATTAAAAAACTATTGAAATAGAAGTTGAAAATTGCTATAATTTGAACATACTGGGAGGGGAAGAGAAGAAAAGGGACATAATATAAGAATCAGTATGATTTGTGTCCAGTAAGGAGAAGGTACAGACATGTTTATTACAAGAGAGTGCGATTACGCAGCAAGAGTTCTTCGGGCACTGTCAGGGGAAACTCGCCTTAGCGTTAATGAAATCTGCGAGAAGGAATCCATTACCGCTCCCTTTGCCTATAAGATACTAAAGAAACTTCAGAAAGCCGGTATTGTGAAAGGATATCGCGGAGTCCATGGTGGATATGCCATGAATAAATCACTTGGTGAACTGACTCTGTTTGACGTATATAAGGCTATTGACCCGGATTTGTTCATTATAGAATGTATGGCTTCAGGTTATGAGTGTCCAACAGATGGAAAAGGAGATCATCTTCCTTGCTACATGCACAGAGAACTCTGTGAGATTCAGCAGGGGGTGTGGGAAATGCTTAAGAGAAAATCCCTTCAGGAAGTTCTCATGCCGGAAATGTAATATGCTAAAAAGCTGGTCAGACTCCATAAAGGAGTATCTGGCTGGCTTTTTTTATGCTTACTGGTAATCTTTGTATGTGATAATATACAAAAATCAAAATAGACATCATTGGAAGATTATGCTATAATGTCATATGGACTTTTAGACACATTGTGTCTAGAAATATTATTTTCATCATACCTTTAAGGAGGAAAAACAAACTATGGCAAGAAAGATGAAAACCATGGATGGTA
>OLQP01000286.1_pt1 | contig 48921 bp, 44 predicted proteins | sample 1643181 | NCBI WGS metagenome assembly OLQP01 (sample SAMEA3136710, study PRJEB25190) | human gut metagenome | biome: human gut; feature: human-associated habitat; material: faeces | place: Austria | collected 2013 | reverse complement strand
CTTGCCATAAAAAAATTCCTCCTATGATTTATTTATATTCTATCATAGAAGGATTCTTTTTTACAGACTTTTTCTCACACTCTCTATCGACTCGACTTTGAATCACGATTAGTGGCTCAAAATTTTTTTATCACAACTTGCTCACTTTTTTATTAGCGAGGTGGCTCAGTTTTTTATTGACAAAGGCAAAAAAGCTGTTGATTGCTGATAATGCAGCATTAATTGTAGCTGTTTTATACATATTCATCAGTGCACTTTTGTACTCAAGTACCGTATTTTTATTTATCTTGCTTTTACCTATAAATTCTATAAATCTTTTAACATTTCTTCTATATCCTTCGATTGTAGAATTTGATTTTTCCTTATCTATCAAATACTGCGTAAAAGCTCCTATTTTACCTTTTAATTCTTCTCCATCTATAATTTTGCTGTTATTCATTTAACTCACATCTCCAATCATACATTTTATTTTACAACTTTTTTTATCAAAATATCAGTATATGTTTTATTATTTTACATTTCTTTAAAAAATACACTTAACTCAGTGGCATTTTCTTGGTTTGAAGATGTGTCGCAAACAAAAAACAAGTCTTGCAAAAGACTTGTTTTTACTATCAAATGCTCTTTAATAATTCAATTTAATCAACTACTAACGCTTTAGCCAACGCCTCAAGCTGTGCTCTGCTCTGCTCATCAATCGCCGATTTAACATGTACCTCTTCCTGAATAAATGTGAGATTTTTCGATGATGAGAGCTATGCCATACCGTTCTATACAGCATACTGACCTTCAAACAATTCAATATCATAGTCATTTACTCCCACATATTTTATATCTTTTGTTATTTCCATCTTAATATACTCAATCCTTTTTTTATTGATTTATAATCGCATTTATTGTAGGCGCATTTTTTTCATCCCAAAGCATTATCTTTGATGATTCACCGTCTTTAAGTGTCAAAGGTGCAAATATGAATACGCTATTTCCACCTACCATGTTAGGTTTCATTTTCTCCAATGTTCCAAGTAGTTTATTGCCATTGTATATTGCACGATAAAGTTTTAATTCAGGCATTGTAACATTTTCTTTTGCCATGACTGTAACTGTTGTATTGCCTTGTTCATCAATAAGTTTTGTGACATCTACCTTATTTTTGAACGCGTCCAAAACCTCAAGGTTTTCTACAATACTTTCTTTACGCCACTTAGCATAGAAAACTTTATCTCCTATTGCTCTATCCGAAATTTCAGTGAGAGCTGTACCTGTAAATTCAGCATTATCATACCAACCTTCAAACTTATAGCCATTCTTTGTCGGCACCGGTAATGTTGCGGTTGTTCCATATATGTAACTTGAAATAGGTGTTTCTACAAATGCTCCACCATCTGTATTAAATGTAATGGTATATTGCTCTGCTACCCATTTTGCATAGTATGTTTTATCTCCTGTTGCCGCCGCAGAAATTTCAGTAACCGTAACACCTGTAAATTCAGCGTTATCATACCAACCTTCAAATTTATATCCGTTCTTCGTCGGCACTGGTAATGTTACAGCAGTTCCATATGTGTAGTCTGTTACATTTTCTCCGATAGTACCGTCATTCACATTCAGTGTTACTTGATATACTCTTGAAGTCGAAGTATATGTCGCTTTATATGTTGCCGGGCCTGTTACACTTGTCAATTCTGGAACCCATTTATCAAACACATATGTGTACCTGTCGTCTTCTTCCTTTGTCGGAGTTGCTCCTGCATACACTGGCATTGTATCCTTTTCCACGTCTCCACTTTGCAATACTGTTCCGTCTGCATTTTCAAATGTAACCATATACTTATCCGGCTCATTTTCAGTCCATTTCGCATAGAATATCATGCTATTGCCTGTTTCAGGAACTTCTTTTATAGTAATTTCTGTTATTGGCGTTCCTGTAAATTCAGCATTATCATACCAACCATTAAAATAATAATCTGCCTTTGTTATATCTTCACTAGTTGGGAGCTTGACAGTAGTTCCATATTCATAACTTGTTATATTTTTATCATCTGCAATGGTTCCACCTTGTGTATTCAATGTCACTTTGTATGTATCCGCTATCCACTTTGCATAATATGTCTTAGCACCGATTTCATTAGTTCGTATTGTTTTCACTGATTCACCGCTAAAATCAGATTTTTCATACCAACCGCCAAATTTGTAGTGAGCTTTTGTTGGTGTTGGTAGTGTAGCACCAACTCCATATGTGTAACTAGTCACATTTTCTCCATCTGCAATAATTCCATCATTAAGCTCATAACTGATTGCATATGTTTCAGCTATCCATTTCGCATAATATACCTTATCACCTTCTGAATCAGCCGTAATCATTGTAACTTTATTGCCGGTAAAATCTTTATTTTCATACCAGCCTTCAAATTTATAACCCACTTTAGTTGGTGTTGGAAGTGTTACGACTGTTCCCTGTGTATAATTAGTTATATTATCACTCTCGTTTACCAAAACGCCTCCATTTGTATTTAATGTCACATTATATACGGCATCTAATATTGTGATTTCACCACTTGCATCCATATATCCGTTATGTTTTACTGTTACCTTTATTTTGTCCCCTGATACCTTATTAGCAAAATTTTCGTGTTTTACTGTAAGTATCAATTTATTTTCAACCTTCTCGATTTTATATTTATCTGTTGCCAAAGCCGTCGAACTGTCATCAATATAAACACTAAATCCAGTATAATCTTCTCCTGTAAAACTTGTAGGTGTAACAACAAATGTAGCATCCGCTATTTCGTTAGCTTTTATGATATTATTCTTTCCAGTCAATGTCATTGTCTTGTCTTCTTCTTTGACCATATAATTGAATGTTGCCGCTTTTTCTGCGCCTGTCGCACCTGATTTTGCAATAAAAGATCCTTGTCCTACTGACTTTCTCGGTCTGAACTTGAATGTTGCAGTATTATCTTCACCTATTGCTTTTTGTGCGACATATTGCACCGTCGCATTACTAATATCTTTATTATTTGAATTAGATAAAAACGAAGCATATACCGATTCCATTTCGTCGCCCTTTACCGAAACTGTTACTTGTAGCATTTGTTCAGGAGTAAGCTGTATATTTCCGTCTGTCGGCTCAAAAGTTGCAACAACCTTATCATTTTCCAATACAGATATTCCCTTAATCTCTACGTTATTCGCCGCCAAAACATTGAATGAACTGCTCAACATTGAAGAAATTATCATTCCTGTCAATAATTTTTTAACACTCTTTTTCATAAAATTACACATCTTCCTTATGGTACATATATTGATATTTCATTTTCCAATGCATTAGTTGATACGTTTGGATAAAGTTCTTGAACTAAAGATAGTGGTATATATATTCTGCCATTTATTTCAATGGCATGCTCCTTTCCATTCCACAATGCTGAATTTATATATATTTTATCACCTTTAATAGAAACTTTAAGATTTTTGTTTTCACCATAAGCACAAGCAGTGGATTTTTCTGCATTCCACTCTACCTTCATGTTTGTCGCCTCTGCAAAGTATCTCATCGGTAACATCCACATTCCATCAACAACAAATGGTACAGCATCAGTTGATATAACTTCACCATTCACCTGAACATCTGACTTCCTGAGCGAAAATACCATACTCTTATTGACTGATACCTGTTCCAACACAGGAGGTTTATTATATGCTCCAACTTTACCATCTATCCCCTCAATATTATAAAACGGTTCTGTTGTTTCGTTGTATGTATTTACAGAAATAGAATCTTCCACAAATCGTATTGGATAATAGTCAAATGAATTCCATAACGCATTAACATTGTTTGCAATTAGTATAAATCGGCATAAAGTACCATCATATTTAATTAAATCTTTATCATCGTTGTAACTTATATGTATTACACCATTTTCAACTGTTGCATGAATTTTAGAACTGTCCTTGATTAATGTATTTTCATCAGTAATTATAACAACCTCTCCGTTATTGTTAGTAAGCACATTAAATACATTATCATCATATTCAAAATCAAAATTCAATTCACATATACTGCCTTTATCTTGTGGAATTGCTAAATCAACATTTTTTAAGTTTATGCCTGTTAATACATCTCCTGTTATGTCATCCATAATAGCCGGTTGAAAAAACAGTTGCAATTTGTATTCTGATGTTTTTGCAAGAGCAACTGTTGAAAGCAACAACAAACTCACTACAATGCTTAATATGATTCTTTTTATTTTCATTATATCTCCTTATCATAGATTTATTTTTCAAAAGTTATATTTTGCTACTCAATTCCATTTCTGCACTGCACCGGTCATTGCATCAAGCTCTACATCATATTCAAAGCCATCAACATAGATTTCAACACCAATAACTGTTTTGCCTCTTTCATAATCGTAACTTGCTTTTTTCGCTAAAATCTTGTTTGTATCTATATTTTTTTCAGCAACAACAATTTCTATTGCCTTGTCTAAAGAAATTACTCCGTTTAAATTAATATATGAATTTACTCTTTCATTCTTCGAATTCCATTCAAGCACATTTCCACTCACTGCATCTATTTTTGCATCATATTCTGTGCTTTTTGTATCTATTTCCACTTCAACGATATATTGTCCATGATCATAATCATAATTTGCATTTTTTGAATACAAGTCGTTTTCCGAAACTCCAGCTTTGTTTACCACAATTTCTATTGCTTTATCAAGTGTTATTTTCGTGCTATTTGTAATGTCATATCCTCCTTGTGACGGTTGTGATGTCTGTCTTGGTACCGGTGTTTGTTTACTAATATCACCATTTACGATTTTATCAGCATCTGTTACTGTAGAATTTGTTTTATCCACAATATCTATAGTTTTTGTGTCTTCATACCATACAACTTCTTTGTTGTTCAGTTCAGCAATAGCTCTAACCGGAAGATACGTTGTTCCTTCATAAAGCATAGGATATACAGTTTCACCATCTACACTTTTTAATGTTTGAATCTGTCCATTTGTCTTTATTACAAAATCACCTCTAATTTCCGATTGTACTTTTTGTACAATCCCATTTGCCGATACTCCTATAGCAATGCCTATTGTAATTGCCCCTAATGTAGTTAATAAAGTTACCTTCTTAATCATAATAATACATCTCCATTTCTATTAATCTCTATCAATTTTCCACTTATAGAATACTCCTGTCTGAGCATCTATATCTGCCTCATATTCTACATTGTCTTGCATAAACTCAATTTCATATTTCCATCTTCCATCTTCAAAATCCAACTTTGCTTCTTTAAAATATACTTGCTCAGATACACCTGCCTTCTGTAACGCTATATCTTTTGCCTGTTCAAGTGTTATATTCAATTCTTTATTTTCATCAGTTTGTTTTTGTTGAATATGGTCTGAACTATTCTGCGTCGAATCTTGTTTTCCAGGTTCTCCTATCGTATTTGTAACTGTCGGAATATTTATGCGATGAAATATCATATTGCCACCTTTCTTTTTTCTACCATTCTATCTCTGAACACTCAGGAGATATATTCTCAAAATTATCCCATAGAAATGCTTTATAGCGTATATTTTCTATCCTTATCCATCCTGATGGCAATGTCACTATTTTTTCTTTATTCTCATCAAAATTTATAGATTCAACATAAAAATCTTTTAATTCTTCATTTTCGGACATGGTGATAATTAACTGCTTTATACCACTATTTCCTCTTACCTTAACTTGTCCTTCATCCATAAACTCAATAGAATTCTGATTTTTTTCATCGTTTTTGGTAAATACCTTTATTCTCACTGCCTGTGATGGTGTCCAACCTCCGCGGTATACATAAGATTCCCCCTCATTTTCACTTAGCGTTATGTACGCGTTATTGACTTTAACAACAACTGCAAATGTACTGCCTTTTTTTACTTCTACAGGTTTATCAAGTTCAATGCAATTAAATCCACCATATTCAAGATAAACTGTCTTTGTTGTTTCAAGCTTTGCATTTTGAGGATTAAAACTTCCGTCTTGTACATCGCTATAAACTTCAACCGTACAATCAGTATTTCCTCCAACAATACCTACACTTACTGCCTTAATCCATTCATTTTCAGTATCTCCTTTGACTTTAAATACATTGGCTGCCTGTTTAATTTTCAAAAGACTTCCTATGCCACTATCAGTTGCTGACGCATCATAAAAATAGTTATTATCATACTTATCATTCATTACATAATCAAAAGCATATATCTGTTCACAGGTTACTTCATAAGACAGATAAAAGTAAGGCAACGAAGAATAGCTGTTCTTGACCAACCATCCTCCGTCAGTTGTTGTTTTGCTCGGATAAAAATTTTCTGCCGGAATGGTATCATCCCATCCGATTATAGTACAAGCATGCGGTGAACTTCCGCTTTCTTCGCTTGGATTATAATAATATGCTTCTCTCACATTATTATACGAAAATGTAACTGCACCATATTTGACTATAGCTCGTTTCATTTTTTCTCTTGCCGCCGCATCCTTATTAAGATTCTTACCATCAACAGATATTGCACTTTCCAACTTATAGGCGGCATTACTCCAACCATTCACATTATACGCCTTATCGGATTTAACAGGCCCACACCATGTAGAAAGCAAAGCCGCTGCATATTTAGTTCCTCCACCTGCATAGCTCCAATTTCCTGAACTGCTTGTTATTTCACCAGTTGTATTATTAAGAGGGTCACTTCCTCGATTATGTCTTGCATATCCAATCTGTTGCGGGGAAAGTGATAGAGAACTCTTATCTACACTTTTATCAATACCGCTTCTAAGTATTGATGTCTCTGATGCACTTGCTGTAGAATACGCCCAGCAAAGCGAAGTATCCCCTTGATCTCTAACCGGAGTAACAATGCCATAATCCCTCGAGTCAAATTTTGATTGTTTCACTAGTTTTGATATGTCACTATTTTGCAAATCCTCCGCTGTTTGTGTTGCATCAGCAGCTGTTGATGACATTAAAAACAAGGAAATGCTTATGGCACAGGTTAAAATATTTTTTATCTTTAATATCACTATTTCCTTCTTTCTATTTCATAATGTTAAATCTCTTCTGGCTTGCATAATAGCTTTACATTTTCTAAATTTTCAAATATAAATGCTTTTATCCTAACTCCATTTGATACTTTATTTTCAGAAACTGAAATACTATCTGTTTCTTTTACTGTGTAATTTTCATTTGTTATTACATTTGTGCTGTATATTCTTATCTTCTTCAACTCATCACCATTGTATTTTGCAATCATAACAGTTGATTTATTTGTTTTGGTTGGAATCACTACTTTAGCCGAAAAACTGCCGGCATTTATCGTTGTTACAGAATTTCCGGTACTATCCGTTATAGCAATTAACGAACCGTTTCCTTCTTCAGAATTTTCATTAGAATTAGGAGCTGTTATATATGTATACCCTGCTTGTGCAATTCCGGACTCGCCTCCGAATCCTCCTGCTGTTTCAAATGCAGTTGTTCCTGTCACACTTCCTGTAATAGTCAACATATCAGAATTTGAAATTACGATTGTTCCGCCACCATTAAAATCAGATACGACAGGTCTATATATATTTTTCAAATTTAGCTTATCACCATTATGAACATTTAGCTTGAATCCGTTTTTCGCAGCTGTAAGTGATTGTAATTCTATTGTTCCACTTTCAACTGTCAGTTCAGAAATATTACTTAGTTATTCAACTTCCCGAAACTGCTCTTTTCCGACTGCACATAATGGGCAAACCCAATCTTCCGGCAAATCTTCCCACGCTGTACCTGGTGCAATGCCACCATCAGGATCACCCAGTTCCGGATCATATACGTATGCACATACTTCACGTTCATACTTTTTTATCAATCTACACCCCTTTCTTTATTTATTATGTTATATATTGAAAAATCATATATCGCATTAAGTATTTAACAACTATATCTACTGCAATTCCAACATATTATCGAAAGATATGAGTCATTTCTTCCACATCTTTCGAATATAAATGAAAAGCAAATTAGCAAAATTATCGTTGGGTACGATATAGCATTGCTACAATTTGAGCACGATTACAGTCCATATCCGGCTCGAATTTTCCATTGCCTGTACCGACTGTGATACCGTTCTTCGTCGCCCATGATACAGCCTTAAAGTAATAATCATTACTATTTACATCATTGAAAACGTCTTCTCCGGTTTCAAACGGTGATCCTGCCTCACGATATAGGAACGCAACCGTCTGTCCTCGAGTTACATTTTCATTTGGTGAGAATGTTGTATCGCTTGTACCGACTGTGACACCTTTTTCAACAGCCCAAAGAACTGCTTTATAATAATATGCACTGTTATCCACATCTCTGAAATCACACTTCGTAATCTTTGGTTCCGGACTACCTGCTACTCGCCATAGGAAAGTCACCATCTGTGTGCGTGTGCAAATCACATCAGGACTGAAAGTATCTTTTCCACTACCTTCTGTTATGTTATTCTTAACTGCCCACTGAACGGCATCAAAGTACCAGTCACCCTTCTTTACATCTTTAAACTCGATTGATTTTTCAATTTCTGTTACAACATCTTTCGCTAGCTCAGTGTCAAACTTAGCCGAAACCGTTACATTGCTAGATGGCATAATGAAAGTATAAGTGCCATCAGACTGCTTTGTAACTGCAAATTCCTTATCATTACTATCTTTGACTATTACAGAATTCAATACATAACCATTGTTAGGTTTTACAATGACTGACACTTTCTTACCATTTGAAGCACGGCTTGGATTGACTGAAAGAGAACCATTTGTAATCTCTGGTGACACTTTGATATTATATGTAGAACTACCAGAGCCCCCCGAACCGCCTGAACTTGGCTTTCTGGTTACTACAGGTATGGCATTCTCTGTAAATGTCCATACACCGGTAAACTTTACCGTTGTTCCTTCTACTGTTGCAGTCCATCCACTGAATGACCATTTGCCACTCTTGCTGTTCTTCTCAGCTGTTGATGTTGAGTTCTCATCATATTTCTGATTTTTTACCGCCTCTTTGGCTTTTTCTATGTTTTCGTACTTTGTATCATCTTTAGGCACTGTTACATCTGTTGGATAATCGCTTCCCCAATCATAAACTACGGTGTATTTGACAGATTCCTTAACATTGATAATTGCCATAGAGCTTGTGACACTGGCAGTTTTTTTACCTGTTGCATCTGCCTTGGTGTTAGTAGCAATTACATAATAGTAATAGGTTCCCTCTTTGCTCGTATCCGGCACAAATGTCTCGCCGTTCTGACCGTCTATAGCTGTTCCGTTGAAGTTGTCTGCCTTATCAGATTTATACCACTGATAAGATAGTACACCATTATCACTGACAGTAGTCTTTCCGTTCAACGCGTTAGCTTTATAACCCGTCTCATATTCTGCACTCACCAATTTGATGTCAGCAGGAATAGCTGCATCCACAAATACAGTAAAAGTCCACTTACCTGTGAATTTCACCACCGTATCCTCCACTTTTGCAGTCCAACCGCTGAATGTCCACTCACCTTTTTTGCCATCTTTTTGAGCGATAATTGTTGACTTATCGGTGTATATAGTATCCTTATCAGCTAAGGCTTTAGCCTCGCTCTGATAAGTTGTGTCGTTTTTAGGCAAAACCACACTATCCGGAAAATCTGTTCCCCAGTCATACTCCACTTTATATTCAACAGGTAGTTTGACAGATGGATCCTCATAATAGCAAATAATGTTCAGACCATCATCACCAACAATCTTTCCCAAACCTTCTGCCTTAACAAATTTGTATCCATACATCTCCTCAGGCGGTTCAATATCCATCTTTGTACCAATCGGAACAGGGATTACAGCAGTCTGTGTATTTGGAACTGCGTTGCTATCCTCAAGCTGATAGCTAATTGTAACATTTGCATAATTCTGTGTCTCTGTGTTATCATCAGCCAAAGTTTTACCCATTTTGTCTATTACTGAAAACTTAATAGTGTCCCCATCCTTCAAGTCTGCATTTTCCGGAATCTTATATATAAGAGAGCAATTCATAAGACCTGAATCAAATTCCGTACCACTATAGTTTCTCATCCCCTTGATGTAGAAGTTTTCCTTTTCATCCCAGACAGGAACGGTAAAAGTTTGCTCCTTTAAAATTTCCTCACCATTTTCTGTGACGGCCCTTGTCCCATCCTCATGTTCCACCCACAGTTGTAGTGTAATCTCTTGTTCTTCAATACCCGAGAGATTCTGAGCGATTGTCCTTAGTTCAACCTCCTGACCTTTCATATCTTTGGTAAACTTATTTTTGCTTGGTCCACTCAAAAGACGTTGTTCCCGATCGCTCGCATAGGCCAAATATCCATAATATTCAGCTTCAGTATAAGCTGAATAATCCTCAAAAGGATTTTTGTAATTGCCGGTATACAACTTAACCTCCGGGATTGCTATATAGATGTCATCCGTATCTTTAATCAACTGGCTCATGACTTTAAATCCCTGCAACTGGCACACATCACACAGTTCCTGATTTTGCGTCCTCATCATACACTGCCAGCTAGAATTAACCATGTTACTTGAGTTCGAAGTATTACTATCGCGGCAGGTATATGTTTTTCGAAAGCCTAGCATATCTTTCCATTTTATTGTTATAGGACTTTCCCTTAGCCCTGCTATATTTAACGACTGTTTATCTTGCTGTTCTGGCATTGTATATGCTCCACCATATGCATTATACTCATCGCCAAGATGTAGCAGACCATGGCCCAATTCGTGAGCCAAAGTATATTCAGATTGTATATTATCTACCGTTGCAGTAACATAATGTAGACCAACATCAAGATTATTCATTGATGCTCCTCCATATTGTCCACTGTTTACCAGTACAACGAACTGACTGATGTATTCATTGACATAATAATAAGGAGCATATTCGTCGCCTATTGTTATTTCATTAGGATTTGTTTTTTCTTTGATATGTGCATCGTGAATTTTTTCAATAAATGCAGGTCCAATACAACGTGTGAGAATCTGGTTTTTCAGCACACTCTTATAAAGTGATATCATTGGGCTTCTACTAGTTGTTGACATTGTTATATCAAAGAATGTGTTTTCACTGGCAAACCCACTGGTCTTTGATGCCGTGCAGAGAGCATAAACATTGAATCTATCTGCCATACTACGGTAAGGCTCATGTTTCAAAACACCTGCCCATATTCGCTTAACATCATTTATAAACTTCTGCTGCTGATCTTTAGTGTAGCCCTCACCACAAATGACGATAACCATGTTTTCCAAATCGCTACGTGTCTTTTGAATCACTTGCACTGGTATGGTCGAGTTTGCATACTCGCCATCCGATGAGTACCATGGGCCAAGATTTAGTTGAATACTCTGATCTGTATCAATATCCCAGTCTCCATCTCCACCTTCCTCATCAGGTCCTGAAATACTAATGTCATCTCCGGGTTTATCTGCAGCATCACCGACATAGGGTGAATTCACTTCGCCATTTCCTTCCGAAACGATATAATAATCTGTATCGAGATAGAATGCAGGACGAACACCGATATGTCCAAAGTACGGTGCAACACGATAAATATTTCCATCAGTTTCCACATACCTCATATCATGATTACAATTCGTAATCGGAGTACGTAGCCAATATGTCCAACTGATCCCATCCTTATTCTTCGCAAGATAGTAATTTCCCAGTATGTTACTGTTATTATAAATTGTGTTTAGTTGTTTAACATCAGGCAAAAACACCTTGTCTATAATATTTTCATAATACGCCTTCTCAAAGCCATATGCTACTGACGCAATATCTGTATTATACGGAAGATCAGATCCCGGTCCTGCTATATAACCAGCACTATACTCCGGATGAGGCACAATAGAACGCTGTGTCACAGTTTTGATAGCGGCTATTTCAGCTTTACTGAAACCATTTAAAAATCCGGCTTTTTTGTCATATTCACTTCCATATCCAACGTAATCACTCTTCGGTGGATTGCCACAAAGCCAATCTACCTTGCCTGCATCAGCATCTGAGTTAAGCCACGAACGCATATTGCTATCCCTCCAGTGGTTGGAACCGTAACTACTTCTAAAACTATTACGGCTATGGGATCTTGTCGCACTGTTCTCGCTGGTTTTGGCATCATATGGCATACTTCCCAACACCTTATCCATAAGCATTAGCGGACCGTTGTCATCTATGTCCACACAACGCCACAAAATTGGTTCATTCTCATATGTACCTAGTTTAATATAATCTCCAATTTTGATATTCGGTTTTGTTCCCTCCGCCTTAGCAATTAAAGGGCATAAGCTCAATACCATAACAACAGAAATCAGCAAAGACAGAGTTCTGTTAATTTGTTTATTTTTCATTTTTACGCCTTCTTTCGTATAATATATTTGTAATAAAATCATATAAAATCCTTGTTGTATAATAAATCATTTATATTTCAGCCGCTTTGCAAAGTGGTGAAATGTCCTCTAAGTTATTCCATAAAAGTGCTTGAATTTTATTTGATCCGATATTCAGTGTTGACACTGTATTCCATTTATTATTTGAATATTTTTTCAGTTCGCATTTCCCTTTGAAATCGACAAAGAGTACATATACTTCATTGTTAAATATCACTATTGCTCCGTTTCCGGCAGATGTTGAACACTTACCAAGATTCGTCCATTTAACTCCACTATACTTTACTACAGTTGATGACGAAAAGTCCTGCGCAAGTACATACATGTTATTTTTATCCGCTGTTGTTTTTACTTCCGATGCCATAATGTTTGACAATAGATTACTTCCGTCTGAATTTGAAACTGATTGCCATATATCCATATTGTCATAATCCGGGAATTCAATACTAAATTTAATTGAATCCGCCGTCTGCTCTGTTACTTTAATATGTATACCGGAATTTCGACCGTCTGAATAACAGATAGCATTATCTGTTATTGTTTTATCCAAATCAAGACTTCCTATTTCTTGCCTTGTTGCAAGATATTGCGACAATCCTACCTGTGCATTTCTAATTTAACCTGCTGATGCTGTAATACTTGTATCATTGTACGATACACATAGATATAATCATTACCTCTCAGATTACCCTCATCCTTATATGTCGGATTTACTCTATATACAATAATACCATCTGCAAGTGCTGTCTGGTCAAATGTATCAAACTTATATCTTTCTCCCTTTTTACGATATTCTATAGCCAAATATTCAGTCGGAGAAAACGGAGTTTTTACCTTTATCGCCTGTCTCTTATTTTCATCCTTATATGCAGCCGATGCCTCATACAACGTATATTCACTATTCTGTGGTTGAATTTCATCAACTTTCGTCCATCCAATCACTTAACGAGTTACTGCCAGAGACCAAGGTCTTCCTCCCGGAATACACATCGGATCCCATATTCCAACCGGTGTGTCACTCGCCTCAGATACATAACTTTGACGGTAATAATCCGGTACTCCGAATGTATGTATGTATTCATGTGCCGCTGTATGAATATTAAATCCATAATAACCTGATGTATCGCTAAATGTTGTTTCTATCAAATTATATGGTCCTATTCCTTTTCCTGCGAGTTTCGTATCATTTCCTGCATTTGTCACATGTGCTACAAAATGTCCATGAGACTGTACCGATGCTATAATCATAAGATTATCTACAACACCGTCATTATCTTTATCTATCATCTTTCCGTCAAGATTCGGATACTTTGTATTCAACTGATTTGCAATTTCTTTAATAAGCTGTATTTCCTGTACAGAACCTTTGTATTCATCAACCGTTTTATCCATAGTTAAATAATACACTGTACCATCATTACTATTTGTCTGAGGAAATACAGACTCTACCATATGTTGTCCACCGGACATATCTCTCAAATATTCTTTAAATGAACCCCCAGCAAATGTGTCATTTACACCGTTAAACTTACGTATTAAACTTTCCCAATATGTTCTCGGTGCATTTGTTATGGTGCTATTATACGGTTTATTAAACCCAGTGCCGTTATCACCTTGTGTATCACCATTAAACCTTACTAATACTACTACATTTGCAAATTCACCAATAGCACTTGCAGCATGCATTGGTCCTGTAATAAATGAACTACCTATAATTCCTACGGTGGTTGCAGTACATATTTTTCGATACCATGAATATATACTGGCACGGCTGTAACCAATATCTCTTGATATATATTCTACACCTTCGCCAATAGAAAAGCAACACTTAATTGCATCTAATTTTAAACTTGTATCAGGAATACGAGGATGATTAGGTGCATTAATGATTTTTCCTTAATTATATATGGTTTATCAAGCGAACCACGATAATTTGTTTTTTCTGCAAGTTTTCTTTCATACCATCGGTACAGGGTACTACTTGATGGATATTCCAATAAATTTATGACCGCTTGGACAGAACCTAAGCGTTCATATTCTTTTAATGCAATTTCTATCTGTTCTTTTGTATACATTTATTTTACTCCTTTAGGAGTCCAAGAATATGTCCTCACCTCCTACTCACAGACCTACTTCCTTACATAAAACTCCATTCCTCAAATTTCTGTCGAACGGAAATCGGTGTAGGTATAATGCCAATTTCGTTAAATTTTTTCATAATTTTTTTCAAATCATTTTCTGAATACTCCTCGCTAAAGTATTCAGCAGCAGTTATTGAGCTTTTATGTAATGCTGACAATTTTATAAATTTTATCATCTTCTCTTTGGTTTTTGTTTTGAAATTACTCATTGCAACTTCAATCTTTATCCTATCAAGCTTATAGAACGCACCTCTTAAATAAAGTTTACCGAGGCTTTTCTCAATAATCTCGTCCGATTTTTTCGATAGCCAATTTAATAAATCTTCAGTAATTTTAAAATTCCCGCTTTTTTTCATTCCCTGAATTCTTATTTTATAAAATCTAAATTCCACGCGAAGAATCCCCTTCGCTTGATTAAGCATATCTTCATCATAATAATAATTTCCGCTGTCAATATGATGTTTCATTTCCTCATATTTATCATAAAATGATAACTCAAATATCTTATTCCTACTCTTACTGCTGCATTTTGTAAATGTCGCATTCTCTTTATATTCAGCATAATTGGGAATACAATTATAACCCGTAAAACTTTTGTTTAATAACTTTATTACATATTCAATCGAGTCTCCCACATAAATATCTTTTGTCAAATCGATTCGAGTTATATTGCACTCATTAGGTAATGGCAAAAGTTCACACTGTGTTTTAATATACTCTCCGATTTCTGCAAGTAAATTATACGCCTTTCTAATCTCTACTAATTCCAAATAATTATTGTTTTTTCTATACCTACCTAATGTGATAATATATTTCAATTTATAATAGGCTCCGTCATTCACACGGTGGTTATACAATTCTAATCGTATCCCCTTATCATTCATACCGGTGTATATGATTGCATACATCTTTTTATAACATTTCTGATTTTGTGAATAAACATATTCCGTCATACTCTTGTATTCTTCGTATGTCAATATCTTTGAAAATTCTATCGTGTGAATCTTCATATTGATTTTTCCTAAAACTGTTTTATTTTCATCATTCTTATTTTTCATCCACCATTCGCGATTTCTCTTATTATATGTCATATTTTTTATCCTCCTTGTTTCTTTTTTTAATTTTTTCCATGCTATATTTATTTCAACCGATGTATTTTTTACAACGATAAGCATTCTTTTTCTTAAATATTTGTTTTGTCCATCTATGTAAAATTATATCCCATTAAGTCTCCAACATTTTTATAAAAAAATAAAGAAAGGGTGTTTATATGGAATACTATACTTCAACAGATGAGCTTCCGTTGATAATGACTTTCAATGAAGTAAAAGAAACGCTGATGATTTCACGCCAAACATTACTGAAACTATTATGGTCCGATACAATCCACGGTGTAAAAGTCGGTCATCAATGGCGAATTTCAAAAGATGAGCTTCTGAATTATGTCAACAGCAAAAATGTTTAAGGATACGCAGGCGAATTAAATATCGCCTGCAACCTTACGAAATTTCATAAAGCAAACGTAACAAGCTAATTTTCAAGTAACATATAAAAGCTACTTAATTTAATTCTTGTATTTCTAAACCCAACTTGATATAATGTAAATATCAAAATTAGGTGGTGAATCATATGGCTTTTGATGGCTTTTATATAAAATTATCCAGTATTGCTAAACTCCCTCATACCGATACCTATTACGCTTGTTTTGAATACAAAAACAAATATAAAGACAAATTCAATATCACAGACACACTTGCAAGCTCATGTATTGTTAATTTCAATAATAGTATTTTTGCAAGCAAAACAAAAGCATTTAAGCAATTGATTAACTTCTATACATATGAAGATGAAGGCGAAAAGAAAATAATCATGGGCAAATACAATCTTGCTAATCCTCATGAAAAGCTAATTGACCTTTTTTTTACAGAAGTTGTGTATATATATAATAAATCAAAAGATAATATTGGTATCGGACTATATAAAGATGACTATCATCCATTTCAGGGATTAACTTTTGAGGATTATGAATGTTGGGAAATAATATACAACCAAAATCCTTTTTTTTAATACAAAAAGCAATTAAAGTTTCTGCCAACAAATTTAATTGATACAAATTTAATGCCCACCCAACGAAACGATGATATGCTCTTGGAAGAAGCATATGATAATGTTATATCGTATTTAGAAAACAACCCCATTTATATACCTCTATTTTTGTATACGTTGTACTCTTTTTTCTCATCGTTATCAAAATATATGTATATATTTGAAGTAAAAAAGCTTGATGATAGCGATGTTATTGACAAAAAAGATTATCTATTGCTTAAAGACAAAATAGATAATAAAGATGATGGTTGGTTGTTCTTCAATTTTAATCTTTGGCTTCATACCAAAAATACTAATACATTAAATATTGCCGCCAACATGTTTTTGAATACATTTTCATATGGTTATACATCAATAAAAAATCCACATAACTTTCATATTAACATTTCAAAAGAAATAAATACACTATCTACTAAAGATATTATTCAAACTAAAAGAGTCGGGGGTGCGGACATAGTCTTGGATTATCAGCATAAAATAGTCCAAGAATATGTCCTCACCTCCTACTCACATTTATCAATAATAATATTTCAAGCAAAAATTTATAATTTTCAATGTCTATAAATTGCATTTTCACACACGCTATATATCCCCCAAATCTGTTTGAATGAGTCAAAATTGCTTCACCGAATCTTTGGAAATGTACTACTTCACGCTGGCGCAAGAATTTAATTACTTCATTAACGTCAGGGTCATCTGACAATTTAAGTATGTTATCATATACGGCACGTGCTTTTTGTTCCGCAGCCAAGTCTTCATAGAGATTTGTAAGCGGATCACCGGTTACAGCGATGCTTGCGGCATTAAAAGGTGAGCCTTGTGAGCTTTGTGGGAACACTGACGCACCGTTATCCGAATAATACTCCCACGAGCCCATTTCGCTCCACTCTTTAGGCGGAGCATTTTTTGAAAGCTGTGCAACAAGTGAGCCGACAATTTCCAAATGAGCAAGCTCCTCCGTACCTATATCCGTAAGCAACCCCTTTGAAACTTCATCGGGCATAGTATATCTTTGCGACAAATATCTAAGTGACGCGCCGAGTTCACCGTTTGGACCGCCATATTGAGTTATAACCACATTTGCAAGACGTGGATTTGGTTTTGAAACCTTTACCGGAAATTCAAGAAATTTATTATAACTAAACATTACTTATTAGCCTCCTTTTCCCACGGCCACGGATTATCAAGCCAGTTAAACTCATCCTGCATAGCGGTTGAAAACTGGTTTAGCGGGCCGAATTTTTCTTCATATTCACATTTCAATTCCTTGGTTTTCTTAACAAGTGCCTGAAACATTCTGAATGCCTTTTTATCGTCCGAATGGGTATCAAGATACAAAAGCATATCATAAGCGGCAAAATTACTGCACTGAATTTTTTTCAACATTTCAACTCTTGAACATTCCATCACATACCGCCTCCCCACTGTTTACAAACCTTACCGTATTCACACATATTCAAATCAAGTTCAGGGAATATCGTACCTTGCATAAGCCCTGTACAATCATCATAAACTTCTTCCATTTCCTGCACCGGAACATAACCGTAGCCGACACAACCGCACTTCGGATAAGGGCAGCTCGGTTTATTTGATTCTGACATTTATAACAACTCCTTTTTTCAAATTCGGATTTACATATCCGTAATATATAGTATGATTTTATACCAATAAAGGTGAAATTTATTTACATATTCTTTGATTTAAGTTATAATAATGAAAAAGGAGTGAATGAATATGAAACGATTACTTATAGTAGTAGATTACCAAAATGACTTTGTATGCGGAAGTCTTGGTTTTGACAAGGCAAAAGAGCTTGAAAAAGGCATTTTAGAAAAAATCGCCGAATACCAAAATGACGAAATAATATATACTTTAGACACTCATTTTGACGACTATCTCACCACAGCAGAGGGTAAAAGTCTGCCTGTTCCCCATTGCATTAAAGGAACCGTCGGTCACAAGCTTTACGGCGGATTAGCCGACGCTTTAAAAGGCAATCTATGTTTTGAAAAAAATACATTCCCGTCGCTTGAAATGGCAAAGTATCTTGAGGGCAAAGACTTCGATACAATAGAGCTTTGCGGACTTGTGAGCAACATATGCGTACTTTCAAATGCCGTTATGGCAAAATCGGCTTGTCCGAATTCCGAAATAATTGTCGACTCATCTCTTACCGCCGCGGCAGACGAAGAAATGCATCAAAAATCGCTTGACGTTATGAAAGGTTTATTCATAAAAGTACTTTAAAAATCAGAAAAAAACATTAAATATCAGAGTATTTTTTTTAACATATTGCATTTAAAATTCGGTCATAGTATAATCAAAACGGATATTTTTTGTATGTGAAAGAGAGGAAATGAAATGGCAAAAGCAATAATAAATACAGAAAGAAATCAAGGAAAGATAAGCAAATATATTTACGGTCAATTTGCCGAACATCTTGGCAGATGTATATATGAAGGATTATATGTTGATGAAAATTCGGACATACCTAACAAAAACGGTATGCGTTGTGATGTTGTAAACGCTTTAAAGGAGCTTGAAATACCGGTATTGCGTTGGCCGGGCGGTTGTTTTGCGGACGACTATCACTGGCGTGACGGTATAGGCGAAAAATCACAGCGTCCTTATATGGTTAATACAAATTGGGGCGGTGTTATCGAAAACAACCACTTCGGTACACACGAATTTTTTGAGCTTTGCGAACAGCTCGGAACAGAGCCGTACATATGCGGAAATGTCGGCAGCGGTACTGTACAGGAAATGCGTGACTGGGTTGAATATATGACATTTGACGGTGATTCACCGCTTGCAAACGAACGCCGTAAAAACGGTCGCGAAAAGCCTTGGAAGTTAAAATTCTTCGGTGTCGGCAATGAAAACTGGGGTTGCGGCGGTAATATGCGTCCCGAATATTACGCCGACCTATACAAGAGATATGCAACATTTATAAGAAACTACGGCGATGAGCCAATCTACAAAATTGCAGGCGGTCCAAACGTTGACGATACTCGTTGGATGGAAACATTAATGCAGAATATCCGTCATATGACAGAGGGTATTTCTCTGCACAACTATACTTTTGAAAGTGCTTGGGAAAACAAAGGCAGTGCAACCGAATTTGACAATGACGGTTGGTATAAACTTATGGCTAACGCTATGAAGATGGACAAAGTTATAAACGTTCACACTGCAATTATGGACAGATACGATCCGGAAAAGAAAATCGACCTTATCGTAGACGAATGGGGCAACTGGTTTGATGTTGAAATCGGAACTAATCCGGGATTTTTATATCAGCAGAATACTATGCGTGACGTTATAAGCGGTATGCTTATACTTCACATTTTCCACAAGCACAACGACCGTGTTAAGATGGCTAACATTGCACAGATGGTGAACGTACTTCAGGCAATGATTCTTACGGACGGTGAAAAAATGGTGCTTACACCTACATATCACTTGTTCAGAATGATGAAAGGTCATATGGACGGCGAAAGAGTTGACGTTGACTATGACTGCGAAGAACAGGAAATCAACGGCTTGAAGTTCCCTAAAATCAGCATTTCCGCTTCAAAGAAAAACGGTGAAATGACTGTTTCAATCTGCAACACAAGTCTTGACGGTGACGAAGATATGGAGCTTGATTTGCGTGACGGTGAATTTTCTGTTGCAGACGGAGAAATTCTTGTATCGGAGCATATGAACGACTGCAACACATTTGACGCACCGAACACTGTTGAGCCGAAAAAGTTTGATGTATCACTTGAAAACGGTAAACTTTCATTCAAGCTGCCTAAAATGAGTGCTTGTGTAATAACATTAAAGTAATGGCAAAATGCAAACGGTGCGGATTAAAAACCGTTCTTTCCGAAGACGATATTCAAAAAATGGTTGAGCAAGTCACTTCAATGAAAAGTGTACGGCTTGTAAGCAGTGATGTATATGAAAACAGATTTGATATTTGTCAAAACTGCGATGATTTTATGTACGGCTCAACGTGCGGTGTATGCGGCTGTGTTATGCAGGTAAGAGCGAGATTATCGGACGGCAAATGTCCGAAGAAAAAGTGGTAATATGAGTAAGTATATTTGTGTATTTTGTGACGAACGAAAAGAGAGCGACACCGCTCACCTTATAAACGGTAAAATCGGCATATGCCGTCACTGTTTTGAAAATCTTGACAAGACGGCATACGCCTCACCTTATCAAGGTACGGAACATATCGCTTTCACAATGTCACCCTTTGAATACACAAAAAGTATGCGTAAAGTTATACTTGATTTAAAATTCTCAAATTGCAAAGCCTATGCAAAATTACTTGCCGATATGATGAAAAATTATCTTGATTCATATGATATATGGGATACATTTGATTATATCGTTCCGGTGCCTCTGCACAAGAAACGTTTAAGGGAACGCGGTTACAATCAATCCGAACTTATAGCAAAAGAAGTTGCGGAGTATTTAAAAATACCTATGCGTACAGATTTGCTTATCCGCACAAAAGCAACTAAAAAACAAAGTTCACTTGTACGAACGGAACGTGTTACAAATGTTCAGAGTGCATTCAAATGCACAGAAAAATGTGACGGTAAGAAAATATTGCTTTTTGACGATATTTACACCACTGGAAACACCGCTCAGTCTTGTGCAAGAGAATTGGCGAATAACGGTGCTGAACAAATATGTGCTTTGACGCTTGCAATTCACGTTCAAATAAAATTACCTATAATTGCGTATTAAAAACAAAATATCCGTTAAAAATAGATATATATTACATCAAGAAAGAAAGGATTTCTTATGAAACATATATCTAAACGAATATCGGTAATTTTATTGTCAACAGTGATATGTTGTGTGTTTTGCGAAAGTACCGTTTTCGCATTGTCAAAGATAGGCTCGCAAGGTCAGGAAGTCACAAATATTCAAACAAGGCTTAAGTCTTGGGGATATTACAGCGGAAGTGTTGACGGAATATACGGTTGGCGTACCGCCAATGCGGTGAAAGAATTTCAGCGTAAGAACGGTCTTACCGCCGACGGTATCTCAGGTCCTGCAACACTTTCAAAAATAGGTTTGCCGACAGGCTCATCATCAAGTTCATATTCTAATGATACAACACTTCTTGCAATGGTTATAAACGGTGAAGCAAGAGGTGAAAGCTATGAGGGGCAAGTGGCAGTAGGTGCTGTTGTTTTAAACCGCGTACGTCATTCCTCGTTTCCGAACACAATCGCAGGAGTTGTATATCAACCCGGTGCATTTACCGCCGTTGATGACGGACAGATTAACAAAGCGATACAATCATCTTGCTATAATGCCGCGCGTGACGCTTTGAACGGCTGGGATCCGACAGGCGGTGCAATATATTACTACAACCCATCCACAGCAACAAGTTCATGGATCCGTACAAGACCTATTATTAAAACTATCGGAAAACACGTTTTCTGTAAATAAGGAGAATAAATTATGTCTGCAAAAGCTATTGTATTGACTGTTCTTATTGTAATATTTCTGCTTTTGGTCGTTATAGACGGCCGCAGAAAATTAAAGAAGAATAACAATAATGATAATGATTAAAAAAGACTGTCGGCGATTTTTTGCCGACAGTCTTTTATTGTTTGGTTTCTATTCTGAAAACTTCCACTTTATCGTCATACCACGCACTTACGCCGTCAATATATGACGCTATCGCGCTGACTTCCATAACGAATTGTCCGCTGTCCGAAATATACGGCTCACCGTCCATAAGATTTTCATTTCCGTTTACACGTAAATGAGTACGTCCGCACTCTGCCGTAACGACATATTCACCGCTTTTCAGTGTAAGTATTTTTTCGTCCGAATTATATTCAAAGTCGAAATGTTCGCTCCACTCGGTTTTAAGACGTTCAAGAATACAAATCACCGCACCCCATATACGACCGTTTTTATTAAGGCTTCTTACTCCCCTTGTATCAGGCTCTTGACCGTTCACAAGTATTTTGCAGTAAGGCTCGGATTCGGGAATGTACTTAATCTTATCGATTTCTTCTATCGCCTCAAATTCCGCTCTGTCTGCGTCATTTTTGCAATCTTCGTATATTCCGTCAAACGTACATTCCGTAAGAGTATAATTTTTAGTTTCAACACTTTCAAATTTAATTTCCGCCGTTATGCCGTTCATATTCGCCTTTAGCTTTAGCTTTCCGACATTTTCTGTCGAACGAATAAACACTCTGTTCGTACCGCACTCGGCATAGACGTAATTTTTATGTATAACACTCTCGTACTTATCTCCGAAATCAAATTTACCGCTGTTATATCCGCCCAAGAATACACCGTCACCGCTGAATTCAAAGTCAATTTTATCATAACACAACGGACAAATATCGCCGTTTTCATCGGTTACTTCAATATCAACGTATGCAACGTCATTGCCGTCAGCTTTAAGTCCGTTTGTATCGGTGTGAAGTGTTAAGTGAATTTGTGACGGTTCACCGACTGTTTTAATCGTGTCATTTGCAACAAGATTGCCGCCGCAGTCATATCCGTATGCGGTTATCTCACCGCTTTCGGTTATGTCGATATTCGGAAACGGGAACACAAATGTGTAAATCGTTTTATCGCACACCCCGACTTTTCTGCCGTTGACTTTTAAAACAATTTTCGCAATATCATAACTGCCGATTACATACACCGTCTTATTATGTGCGTCACGAAAATCCGTTTCGCCTGTTTCTTCCCAATATGTGCCGTTGAACTTTTTCACATTGTATTTGTAATTGTCACCGTCAGCTTTAGGATAATTCCGGTGACCGAAAATTTTAACCGCACTTTTCGGTGACTGCATAACGCGGAACACGTTGAAGCTCTGCTTTTTATTACGCACTGCGTCAACTCTGCCACTCATTCTTGCGTTTTCACTGTACGCCTGTCTGCCGTGTTGTGCTGAATCTGTCCAGCACAAAGCCGCACAACCGCTGTAATAATCCTTTTTTGACGCACCGCCTATTCTGTCATTGAAAAATTCGCCATAGCCTTTAGCCGAAGCAAGCGCCAAGTCCTCCGAAGTCATATCGTAAAAATCAATACCAACCTGCTTACGGCCTCCCTTTCCGCCCCACTTTGTCTTATAATCAAAATCAGGCGGTGAAAAATCGTCCCAAATTCTTCTCGGTGCTTCTTCACGCAAATATTCAGTTTCCATGATCGGTCCATGCTCGGCGGTAAATCTTGCGGCATGGCGGTTAAGCATAGTTCCGACAAATTCGGATTCTTCTATAACGTCCTCTGTATTCAATGTACGGCAACCCATAAATCTTCCGCCGCCTGGGTCAAGTTTTTCTTTAATCGCACGCATTTCAGCCATATGCTCTTTATTTATCGAATTGTTACCTGCCTCCCAAAACAGAATCGACGGACTGTTTCTAAACGCAATTATCACATCACGCATAAGTTCAACTCTTTGTTTCCACTGTCTGCCGAAATTCTCACGTTCTTTGTCACCTGCAGGTTGTGTACACACAATGCCGTGACGGTCAAACGAACGAACATCTGCTTTTGAGCCTGCAACGTGCATAAAGCGAATGTGGTTTGCATTACTTTCTTTTATAAGCATTGCGTCAACGTCTTTCAGCCATTCGGGTGCAATGCCGATTGTCGCCCATTCATTCGTTGCCCTTTGTGCGTAACCCCTAAGCCAAACAGGAACATCATTCAAAAGCACGCCCCTATCCTTGTCGTAACCGACCTTTCTGAAACCCGTTTCGATAACTTCACTGTCGCACAATTCGCCGTCCGCAAAAAGTCTTACTTCCGCTCTGTACAAAAACGGATTGGATATGCTCCAAAAATTCAGCTTTGTTGTATCCGAAACGGCGCTTACTTCCGTTACGTTAAGCGACTTTGTAATCGTTTCGCCGAGTTTGCTTTCATCATTAACCGCTGCATAGTGCTTTCTCCCATCAGGTAAAATCTCCGCAATATATGCGTCTGTCGGCGTTATTGACAACGGCGGTATTTTAGCACTTGTTGAATTTACAACACATTCGTCCGATTTAAAACGCGTTACTTCTTCGCCGTCAATATTTTTTATGATTACTTCAATATATGCCTTGACATCTTTTCCGCTTTCGTTTCTTATTTCCGACCCAACATTTATTTTCGACGTACCGTTTTGTATATCAAAATCACTGCCGTAAATATATGTACCCTTTGTCATAAGATTGCTGTAAAGCGGCAAAGTCAAATGCACTTTTGGTTTAAAATGAATTTTTACAGGTCTTGTTATACCGCCGACAGATGGATTGAAGTCATTGCAATTCCAGAAATATCCCACACCCTCACACGCTTTATCGACCTCTTTGTCCTGTGGAAACAAGTACGAACCGGGTATAACGTCAGGCTTGTTCGGTGTTTCTGCAATACAAAAATCCGTTTCACGCGTGGCGGTGTTGTCAGTCGCAACAGCGATTAAATTCGGTTTATCGTAATTGATAAACGGCGTCAAATCAAACCCAAACGGTGCAACACCGTTTTCGACATATCCGACCATTTTACCGTTTACGTACAAATAGCATGTCTGACGTATTCCCTCAAATTCGATAAGTACCTTTTGACCGCAATATTCTTTCGGAACGGTCAAATAATTTCTGTAAAATACCGCAGTACGTTTTTGACCGCTGCCGGCGTCCTTTATTCTGTCACGAAACAAATCGGTATCGTTAAACGTATGCGGAAGCGTTACTCTCTCCCAATTTTCTTCTATATAATCAAGTTCATAAAAACAGCGTCCGTTTTTATCCTTATGCTTTTCAAGTGCTTTTTGCATAGGAAACTCATCCGCAAGCAGGAAATGCCAGCCGTGATGAAAACAGAAAACTTTACCCTCTTTCATAAACAAAATTCCTCCATTATAATGTTATTTCTATTTTACCACATCACACACATTTTTGTTATTCAATAATTGTCTTTTATATTGCAAAGATTGCTTTTTATGTTGAATGTGGTAAATCTATATGATATAATTTAAGAAAACTTGATTTAAAGAGGCGAAAACATATGGATTATGTAACTTTAGGAAGGACAGAAATTAAAGTCTGTAAGAACGGATTCGGTGCATTGCCGATACAACGTATAAGCTTTGATTCCGCAAAAGAAATACTTCTTCATGCGTATAACAGCGGAATTAATTTTTTTGACACCGCACGTTTTTACACAGACAGTGAAGAAAAAATCGGTTATGCGCTGTCGGACGTTCGTGACAAAATATACATTGCCACAAAAACCGCCGCACAAAATGCCGATGATTTTTGGAAAGACCTAAATACAAGTCTTAACAATATGAAAACGGATTACATAGATATTTATCAATTCCACAATCCGTCATTCTGTCCGAAACCGAATGACGGTACAGGACTTTATGAGGCAATGCTTGAGGCAAAAGCACAAGGAAAAATTCGTTTTATCGGTCTTACAAATCACCGTCTTGCAGTCGCACAAGAGGCTATCGACTCCGGACTTTACGACACAATTCAGTTCCCGTTCTGCTATCTTGCAACGGACAAAGATATTGCGATAGTTGAAAACTGTAAAAAGAATAATCTCGGTTTTATAGCAATGAAAGGACTTTCGGGCGGTCTTATAACAAATTCCGCCGCCGCTTATGCGTTTATGGCACAATATGATAACGTACTTCCTATTTGGGGTGTTCAGCGTATGAGTGAGCTTAACGAATTTTTGAGTTACAACACAAACCCACCGTCTGTGACAGGTGAAATTAAGGAACTTATTGATAATGACAGAAAAATGCTTGCAGGCGAATTTTGTCGCGGTTGCGGATATTGTATGCCTTGTCCTGCCGGTATAGAAATAAATAACTGTGCAAGAATGTCACTTCTTCTAAGACGTTCACCGTCCGAACTTCAGCTTACTCCGGCTGTTCAGGCTAAAATGAAAAAGATAGAAAATTGTCTGCACTGTAATCAATGTAAATCAAAATGTCCTTACGGACTTGATACCCCAAAACTTTTGGAGGAAAATTATAAAGATTACGTTGAAATTTTAAACGGAAAAGAATTTTAAAAAAAGCGGTTTGCTTGCACATAACCGCAAAATATGATATATTATAAACAGCCTAACGGCTCGGATATTGAGTTTGAGCGGTAGGCGGTTGTTTCGGAAAGGATTCAGCTATGAGTGAAACAACGGTACAATTATTGTTGATTTTGCTTATTGTATGGGTAATAAAGAAATAACCGCCCTACTGGCATAGGGCGGTTGAATGTAGATTTCTTCTACTAAAACCAAACTACATGAGTAGAAACAATCGTTTTACTGCTCCTACTCTCTATTTGAATTATAACACTTAACAAATGTCATGTCAAGCACTGTTACAGTGAAAAATCCTCAGGATTAAAATTCGTTTTCAATTTACGCATACGTCTTACATGACGTTTTAAAATATCGTATTTGAATTTATCACAAGCGGTATCTGTAACTGACACCTCTTGTTTTTTTATATCACAATACATTTCATCTTCGCTTTTTTTATGTGCCATCTGACAGACGGCACACACTTTATTTATATTTTGCGAATATATCATTGCACATACAACACCCTTTTATAAATTACATACTTTCAACAGTTTCAATTCCAAGCAATCCCAATGCTGTCTTTATAACCTTTGTTGTTGCGTCAACTATTGCAAGACGTGCTTTCTTTGTTTCTTCATCCACGTCGTCTTTCATAATAGGATTTGTGTTATAGAACTTGTTGAATGACTTTGTAAGATTTGTAACGTATCTGTTTATATAGAACGGCTCGTTCTTGTCTGCCGCATCTTTTACCGCGTCACCGAATCCGTTAATTTGCTTTACAAGCGAATATGCCTCATCAGATGCCGCTTTTGAGAAGTCTGCGTTTGAGTAATCAATACCCTCTGCTTTTCTCAAAATACTTCTGCCTCGTGCATAACCGTACTGACAATACGGAGCAGACTCGCCCTCAAAGTCAAGCATAGTATCCCAACTGAATATAATATCCTTTTCACGCGAATTTTTAAGGAATGTATAAAGTATTGCGCCGATACCGATTTTCTTTGAAGCGTCCGCAATATCTTCAACATTCGAACCGTTTTTCTCGATAATTTCCTTAGTCTTTTCGATTGATTCGTTTAAAACGTCCTCAAGGAATACAACGTCACCGTGACGTGTTGACATATTCTTACCCGGAAGTTTTACAAGACCGAAGCCAACGTGAACACAATCATCTGCCCAATCCCAGCCTGCTTTTTTCATTACGGCAAATATCTGCTTAAAGTGAAGTGACTGCGGAATACCGACAACGTATATATTTTTATAGAAATCATATGTTCTGTGACGGTATAGAGCCGCCGCAATATCACGTGTTGCATAAATTGTCGCGCCGTCCGATTTAAGTACGATACAAGGAGGTATGTTAAGCTCTGACAAGTCAACAACCTGTGCGCCGTCACTTTCGGTAAGCAATCCTTTGTCGCGAAGTATATCGACAACTTCGTCCATTTTATCCGAATAGAATGCTTCGCCGTTATATGAATCAAACTTAACGCCAAGCATATCATATACTCGCTTGAATTCAACAAGGCTTATATCTCTGAAATATGTCCACAGAGCCGTTGTTTCCTCATCACCGTCCTCAAGCTTTTTGAAATATCCTCTTGCTTCATCGTCAAGTTCAGGGTGCTTTTCAGCTTCTTCGTGGAATTTTACATATATCTTTAAAAGCTCGTTTATTGGGTCTTTTTCGATAACCTCTTTAACACCCCATCTCTTGTAAGCACATATAAGCTTACCGAACTGCGTACCCCAGTCGCCAAGGTGATTAAGCGACTGAACGTCATATCCAAGGTGCTTGTAAATCTTTGAAAGTGAATTTCCGACAGCTGTTGAGAAAAGGTGACCGATATGGAACGGTTTTGCGATATTCGGTGACGAATATTCGACAAGTACAGTCTTGCCCTTACCCATATCCGACTTGCCCCAATCCTCGCCTGCGTCAAGTGCAGAAGAAACTGTTTCGGAAATAAACTTTTCACGGTTTAAAAAGAAGTTTAAATAACCGCCGGCAGCCTGTGCTTTTTCAATCATATCGTCACCCGACATTTTTTCGGCAAGCTCCTGCGCAATAATAGGAGGTGCTTTTCTCATAACCTTTGCAAGCGGAAAGCACGGAAATGCGATGTCGCCCATTTTTTCATCAGGCGGAACTTCGACGGATTTTTCCACAACTTCTCTTTCAAGTCCTGTTATATCAACAATTTTTTCAATTATATGTTCTTTAAAATCCATTATCTTTACTCCTCATTTATTAAATCACTTGTTATTATAACATTTAAACAGTGTTTATGCAAGGTCGGTTTTGTACATTATTCTGTTTTTTCGGCAAAAATATTGTAATAATTGCAAAACGGGTATATAATAAAGAGGTTAGAGTAATTAAATGAGGAGATTAGGAGATTAATTATGATAAAACGTGAAAATATAAGAAATATCGCAATTATCGCCCACGTTGACCACGGTAAGACAACTCTTGTTGACGCAATGCTTGCACAGAGCGGTACATTCCGTGAAAACGAACAAGTGGACGAAAGAGTTATGGACTCAAACGACCTTGAAAGAGAAAGAGGTATCACAATTCTTGCAAAGAATACTTCTCTTTACTACAAGGGTGTTAAAATAAATATTATCGATACACCGGGACACGCCGATTTCGGCGGTGAAGTTGAACGCGGTCTGGAAATGGTTGACGGCGTACTTTTGCTTGTTGACGCATTTGAAGGCTGTATGCCGCAGACACGTTTCGTATTGTCAAAGGCATTGGCACTTGACCTAAAGCCCGTTATCGTTGTAAACAAGGTTGACAGACCGAACGCAAGACCTTACGAAGTTGTTGATGAAGTGCTTGACCTGTTTATCGATTTGGGTGCAACAGAAGAACAGCTTGACACTCCTGTTATATACGCGTCAGGACGTGACGGCTGGGCAACCGCAGAATACAATCCGGAACAGCCGAACAATGACCTTACAGAATTGTTTGAACTTATCGTAAATTCAATTCCTTGCCCTAAATGCGAGGACGACGCACCGTTCCAAATGCTTGTTTCAAACATTGACTATGATGATTATACAGGCCGTATCGCAGTAGGTAAAATCGAAAGAGGCAGTATAAAGGTTAATATGCCGCTTTCAATCTGCCGTCATGACGGTAAAGTAACAAGAGGAAAAGCTACAAAGCTATTTACTTTTGAAGGACTTAAAAAAGTTCCTACAGACGAAGTCGGTGCCGGTGACGTTGTCGCAATTTCGGGTATCGCTGATATTAATATCGGTGAAACGGTTTGTGACGTTGACAATCCCGAAGCACTTCCGTTCGTAAAAATCGATGACCCTGTACTTTCAATGACTTTCAGCGTTAATGACAGTCCGTTTGCAGGTCAAGACGGTAAATTCGTTACTTCCCGCCATCTTCGTGACAGATTGTTCAGAGAACTTGATTCAAACGTAAGTCTTAGAGTTGACGAAACAGATTCGACAGAAAGCTTTATCGTTTCTGGACGTGGTGAACTTCACCTTTCAGTACTTATCGAAAATATGCGCCGTGAGGGTTATGAATTCCAAGTTTCAAATCCTGTTGTTATTTATAAAGAAATTGACGGCGTTAAATGTGAGCCTATCGAAAGACTTACAGTTGACGTTCCGGATGAATACACAGGTACTGTAATGGACGGTGTTATAAACCGTAAAGGTGAAATGACAAATATGGCACCGACTGCACAGGGATATACAAGACTTGAATTTTTAATTCCGTCAAGAGGTCTTATCGGTTACAGAAGTGAACTTCTTACCGCAACAAAGGGTACTGGTATCATAAACAGTATTCTTGAAAAGTACGAGCCGTACAAGGGTGACTTTAACGGCAGAACCCGCGGTACTCTTATCGCTTGGGAAGACGGTACAACTATTACTTACGGTCTTTACAACGCACAGGAAAGAGGTACTTTGTTCGTAGGTGCGGGCGTTAAGGTTTACGAAGGTATGATTGTCGGTGAAAACGCAAGACTTGAGGACGTTGTTGTTAACGTATGTAAGAAAAAGCACGCAACAAATACCCGTTCATCAGGTTCTGATGACGCATTAAGACTTGTTCCTCCGAGAGAAATGAGCCTTGAACAGTGCCTTGACTTTATCGCCGATGATGAATTGTTGGAAGTAACTCCAAACCACCTTAGAATGAGAAAGAAAATTCTAAGCACAAGCCTTCGAGCAAAAGCAGGCAACAAGAAGAAATAAAAAAACATAACATAAAAATAGGATTGCATTAATCGCAATCCTATTTTTTTATAGCAAATGCCTTTCTTGCAGAGCATTCATTTTTTCAAGCGAAATATTTAAAAGTCCCTGTCTGTATTTTTCACGAATCGGATCACCGAAACCTGAAAGCAGTTTCATAACAGATATGTCAAGTGCAATAGCCAAATCGGTAAGCATATCGACATTCGGTTGTGATTCGTCATTTTCATACTTGGTAAGTGTCGAAACACTTATCCCTACTCTTTTGGCAAGTTCTTTTTTGGAAAGTCCCGCTCTTTTACGGTAAATCATAAGTCGTTCACCAAATGAAAAGATTTCCATTGAAAATCCTCCTATTTTATCTTTTGTAATAATGTATCGGCGATATTTGCAAATTCTTCAAGTGAAAGTGTTTCACCGCGTCTTGACGGTGCAATTCCTATACTTTCAAGAAGTGTTGATATTTCATCTTTCGGAATAGGAAAATTTGCCGAAAGGCAATTTAAAAGAGTTTTTCTTCGCTGTGAAAATGCCGCTTTCACCACTCTGAAAAATACACCCTCGTCCTTTACTTCCACCGACGGTTTATCAAGTACCTTTAATTTTAACACCGCACTGTCCACCTTTGGCGGCGGAACGAACAGTGACGCAGGAACATTTGCCACGATTGACGGCTCCGTATAATACTGACAAAGCACCGTTATCGCACCGTAATCCTTAGTTGACGGTTTTGCCGACATACGCTCGGCGACCTCTTTCTGCACCATAACCACTATATTTTTAATCGGTAATTTTTCCTCAAGCAATTTAGTGATAATCGGTGTAGTGATGTAATACGGCAAATTTGCCGCTATACTGACCTTTTCGCCGTTAAATTCATCGTCAATAACTTTTTTTAAATCAAGTTTTAAAATATCTTCGTTTATGATTTTTACATTGTCATATTCCGCAAGTGTGTAATCAAGCACCTCAATCAAACGTTCGTCTATTTCTATCGTAACGACCTTATCGCTGTTTTGCGCAAGCTCGCTCGTAAGCACGCCGAATCCCGGTCCGACCTCTATAACACCGCTTTCAATCTCTGCGGCGTCAACTATTTCTTCAAGTATGTTTCGTGCAGTCAGGAAATTCTGTCCAAGACCTTTTTTAAACGTAAAACCGAATTGTTCCTGAATATTTCTTATCGTGCGTGGTGAAGTTAAATCCATATTATAATATCCCTTCATACATATTAAGTACATATCATTGAAACTGACAACAAAATTTCGACAGCTCTGAATATCATTATATCCCACTTTGCAAATTTAGTCAATATAAATGCTCGACAAGTGTTTTTATACCTATTAATATAAGAATAATTCCGCCGATACATTCTGCCTTTGAGCCGAGAAAACCGCCGAACTTCTTACCGATAAAAACACCGCCGAACGAAAACAAAAATGCTGTAATTCCGATAACCGCGGACGAAAACAAAATCGGCGTATCAACCGCCGCAAGCGTAACCCCAGCCGCAAGTGCATCAATACTTGTTGCGATTGCCGCAAGCAAAAGCGATGAATTTTTTAAAGGATTTTTCGGTATTTCCTGTTCGGTGCGTGACTCCCATATCATATGCAGTCCCAAAAATCCCAAAAGCACAAACGCAATCCAATGGTCAAAACGTTCCACAATATCAGTCGCAAACCCCGACACCAAATTTCCGATACAAGGCATCAGAAACTGAAACACACCGAAAAACAATCCCACTTTAATCGCGTCATAAAATCGTATTTTTTTCACAATCATTCCGTCCGTAACCGCCGCCGAAAATGCATCCATCGCAAGTGCAGCAGCAAGGAACAATAAAGACAGTATATCCATAAATCAATCCTCCTACGTCCAATATATGCTCCGTCTATTCCTTTAATGTATAAAAAATCACTATATAATCCGCAATTTCACCCTATAAATTCTATACATTAATTTTCAAAAAAATATTGACAAAGCCTTGATTTTATTGTAGAATAGCCATATAGTATAGAAAGAGGTACGGAATTATGGATAAATTTTCAAAGACAAATTTGAATAACCTCCTACTCCTAAGCTGAATCGACAATGTGGTCTTCAGTTTTGTTTTTCTGTACTGAACTGTATTGAAATTATGCTGGGTCACATTGTGGCTCAGCTTTTTTAGTTAGAAATTTCATATATTATTTTAGGCGTATTCGCCGGAAAGGCAGTGTTCATTATGAATTATAAAAAATATCAAAAAATGTACCATCCGATTCCGCTTGAGGATCGTCAGTGGCCGAACAATGAAATAACTCATGCTCCGATTTGGTGCAGTGTTGACCTTCGTGACGGTAATCAGGCACTTTACTCACCTATGACGACAGAAGAAAAAATCGAGTTTTTCAAATTCCTTGTAAAGCTCGGTTTTAAAGAAATCGAAGTAGGTTTTCCGGCAGCGTCGCATACAGAATTTGAATTTGTTCGCCGTCTTATTGACGAAAATCTTATTCCTGATGATGTCACAATTCAAGTGCTTACACAGGCAAGAGAACATATTATAAAGAAAACCGTTGAGGCTCTGAAAGGTGCTAAAAACGCAATTATTCACCTTTACAATTCAACTTCAACACTTCAACGTGAAGTTGTTTTCAGAAAAAGTAAGAAAGAAATCAAGCAACTTGCCGTTGACGGTGCAAAGCTTGTTATGAGCCTTGTTGACGGTCAGCTTGACGGAAATATCAGATTTGAATATTCACCTGAAAGTTTCACTTGTACAGAGCCGGACTATGCGGCAGAAGTTACAAATGCCGTACTTGATGTATTCAAGCCGTCCGAAACAAACAAAGTTATCGTAAATCTTCCGTCAACTATCGAAGTTGCGACAGCAAACGTATATGCCGACCAAATCGAATATATGTGCAAGCACCTTAACAATCGTGAACATCTTGTTATCAGCGTTCACGCACATAACGACAGAGGTACAGGCGTTGCGTCAAGCGAACTTGCATTGCTTGCAGGTGCGGACAGAGTTGAGGGTACAATATTCGGTAACGGTGAAAGAACAGGTAACACGGACGTTATCACCGTTGCACTTAATATGTTCTGTCAAGGTATCGACCCTGAACTTCATCTTGAAAATATTGATGAAATCATCGAAGTATACGAAAAGTATAATCGTTTGCCGATTAACCCAAGACACCCATACGCAGGTGAAATGGCATACGTTGCGTTCTCGGGTTCTCACCAGGACGCAATCAAAAAGAGTATGGATAAATTCGGTTCAAGTCCGTCAAATAAATGGGCTAACCCATACCTTACAATCGACCCTACCGACATCGGCAGAAAATATGAGCCTATTCTTATCAACAGTCAGTCAGGTAAAGGCGGTGTAAGCTATATTATGGAAAACAAGTACGGCTACACCCTACCAAAGCCAATGCTTGCGGAATTTTCTTCACTTATCACAGATATGTCTGACGAAAAGAAAACCGTACTTACAAATCACGAAATACATCAAGCATTCAAGGATACATATGTGAATGTGGCAGAGCCTATTAAAACCCGTTTCTATCGTTCAACGGAGGAAGATGACTGTACAATTCTTTCGGCTACTATCGAAAAGGACGGAAAAGTTACCTCTATCGAGGGTAAAGGTAACGGTCCTTTGGATGCACTTTGCAACGGTTTAAGACAATTCTTGGGTCAGCAGTTTGAAATCTGCAACTACACAGAACACGCCCTAACACGTTCATCAAATTCAAGAGCGGCAACATATATTGAAATCAATGATCACAACCACCACAAAACTTATTGGGGTGCAGGCGTTGACGCAAATATTAACACCGCGTCAATCTATGCACTTATTTCGGCAGTAAACAAAATGCTTGCAGATAACTAAACATCATTATAAAAAAAGTGGCAGTTTTTCTGCCACTTTTTTTATAATATATTTACTGATTAGAATTAAATTATACCAATTTTCCCGTTTAAATTACAATTCAATAAAAATATATTGACAAAAAGGATTTTTTTTTGTAAAATTAAAATGTACTAAATAGTTGGTATATTTGTAAATTATTTAGTATATTAATACTTTTAATAACATCAGTTTAGTGAACTTACTCACCTATAGCTCTATGCTATCTTTTATGTTATATTAATTACTCACAAGGACATTCTCCAATACCCGACTCTATTGAGTATTATTATGATTTTTCAACCGAAACTGTACAAGCACTAAAAAATGCTTGTAGTGAATGGAATTCAGCTGATAGTAATCGCAATTTTTTGTATGTGGGCAAATTCCATACCAATACTACCGCTTTTTATAATAATAAAGCTAATCAAATCACCAGTGGAAAACGAGGAACTAACACTTATTTAATGGAGCACCGTATGGTACGAGGTATTAGTGGAAATGTTTCGTATGAGGGTGATATTGATATAAATGTTTCACATCCTTTTGGAACTGCCAGCACATCGTATGATACTGAAACGGCACTTTTACATGAATTGGGGCATTTTTTAGGATTGGGACATTCTAGAACGACATATTCTGTTATGTCTACTCCTCAAGCTAAAGGGCAACGAAAAAGATCTTTATTTGAAGATGATATAAACGGTATAAATGCTATTTACAATAAATAAAAAAGGAGAAATATTATTATGAAAAAATCTATTTTAAATATAATCAGTTTAATGTGTTGTCTCACAATAATGCTCACTGCAACATCTTGCGGAAATAATGCAAAAAAAGAAGAAATAGTCGTTGATGGTATTATACCGTTAATATCTGAAAGTGAGCTTATTTTACGTTCAGACTTAATAATAGAGGGTACTGTTTCAGAAATTATGGACAGTAAATGGAGTAATCCCAATAATGAAAAAGGTGAAAATTTCAGAAATATTCTTCAGACAGACATAGTTGTAAACATTGATAATTACCTTTTCGGCGAACGTGACGATAATCAAGCTATAGTAAGAATAGATAAAGGCGAAGATGAAAACACAATCGTTTCTTCCGACGGTTATCCCGACTTTGAAGTTAATGAAAAAGTTTTATTATTCCTTTCAAGAGATGACAGCGACATTGCAACCGATGAAGACTATTATGTTTTAACAGGTATGCGACAAGGAAAATACGACCTATCAGAATCAGAAAACTCACGTTCGAGTAATACTATCAATACTTATATAAGTTCTATGGAAGTCGATAACGAAAGAGATACCGAAGTTATAGATGAGTTAAAAGACAAGATTGAAAAAGAACATAATATGCACCCTAACTATTCGGATGAACAAAAGCAAAAACAGATTGAAATTGATAACGAAAACAAAAAATTGTTCGGAGAATAATTTTAATTCGAATATTGTTGTAAATTATTGACAAAAACATTCACAAAATGACCTGAAAAATCTCAAGAGCTATATTCTTGAGATTTTTTATTTTGTCGAAAAAGCAATATTTGATCTTGCTATGCAAATTCACTTATAAAAACTGTTGAATTTTATCGGAAAACAGTATATAATATAATATGTATCAAAATTTTAATACAAAGCGTATTTTAAGAGAGGATAAAGATTATGCAAAATGACAACAGAATCGGTGAAGAATGTGGTGTATTCGCCATTTATGATCCTGACGGTGATTGTGCAAGAACGACCTATTACGGACTTTATGCACTTCAGCACAGAGGACAGGAAAGCTGCGGTATCGCGGTAAATAACAATCGTGACATTACTCATTACAAGGATATGGGACTTGTCAACGATGTATTTAATGACGAAATATTGACAAAACTTGACGGTAAAATGGCTGTCGGTCACGTTCGCTATTCGACAACAGGCGAAAGTATGCGTGAAAATGCTCAACCGCTTGTACTTAGATATGTAAAAGGTAATATCGCCATTGCCCACAACGGCAACCTCGTAAACAAGGACGAATTGGCACAAGAACTAAGCGTTACAGGTGCTATCTTCCAAACAACAACCGACACAGAAATGATTGCTTACACAATCGCCAAAGAACGTCTTAATTCAAAGAGCGTTGAAGAGGCAGTTGAAAAGACAATAAATCACCTTGTAGGTGCGTTTTCGCTTATCGTTATGAGTCCGCAAAAACTTATTGCCGCTCGTGACCCTTGGGGTTTCAGACCGCTCTGTATGGGTAAGAAGGGCGATGCTATTGTTTTCGCCTCGGAAACTTGTGCACTTGACAGTGTTGGTGCTGAATTTGTCCGCGACATTGAGCCGGGTGAAATTGTTGTCGTTCAAGACGGTAAAATTTCCACTATCAGAACTCACGTCGGCAAACAGCCACATACAATGTGTATCTTTGAATACTTATATTTTGCACGTCCTGACAGTATTATCGAAGGACAGTCTGCACACGATTCGCGTATGCTTGCAGGCAAATACTTGGCACAGGAATTTCCTGTTGAGGCTGACGTTGTAATCGGTGTACCGGATTCGGGACTAAGTGCCGCAATGGGTTATGCAAAGGAATCGGGAATTCCTTACGACATCGGTTTTGTAAAGAATAAATATATCGGCAGAACTTTCATTCAGCCGTCACAGGCAATGCGTGAAAATTCCGTAAGAATTAAACTTAACGTACTGAAAAGTACAGTTGATGGAAAACGTGTCGTTATGGTTGACGACTCAATCGTAAGAGGTACGACTTCAAAGAGAATTGTAAGCCTTTTACGTCACTTCGGTGCAACAGAAGTTCATGTTCGTTCATCTGCTCCGCCGTTTATGTTCCCTTGCTACTTCGGTACAGATGTACCGTCAAAGGATCAGCTTGTAGCCTGTAACTACACCATGGACGGAATTAAAGAACTTATCGGTGCGGACAGTATCGGATTTTTAAGCGTTAATTCTTTGGAAAAGATTATTCCTAACGCAAACTGTCAATTCTGTGACGGATGTTTCTCTGGTAAATATCCTGTTGATGTTGACTGATAAAATTTAATAAGAAAGAATGAGGTAAATGATTACTGACTTGACAGAGGGCAAACCCTCAAAAATATTATGGAGCTTTTCGATACCTATGCTTTTGAGCGTGGTATTTCAGCAACTCTATAATATAGTAGACAGTATCGTAGCCGGAAAATTTGTAGGCGCCCAGGCATTAGCTGCTGTGGGCGCCTCTTATCCGATTACGATGATTTTTATGGCAATAGCCACAGGTGCAAACGTCGGTGCGGCTGTTATTATTTCGCAGTTGTTCGGTGCGAAAAATTTTGAAAAGCTCAAAACTTCCGTTTTCACTTCAATAATTTCAATGACCGTACTTGCCGCAATTCTTACAATCTTCGGAATTGTTTTCTGTTCGGGAATGTTAAAAATGTTATCCACTCCCGAAAATATTTTTTCCGACTCAATGACATATCTTAATATTTACATAGGCGGATTGATTTTTCTGTTTTTGTACAACATATGCACAGGTATTTTTACCGCTATGGGGGACAGTAAAACTCCGTTGTATTTTTTGATTATGTCGTCAGTCGGAAATATAATTCTTGACCTTGTTTTCGTAATTGTATTTAATATGGGCGTGGCGGGAGTCGGCTGGGCAACATTTATTGCACAGGGTATATCTTCCCTGCTTGCATTCGCCGTACTTTTAAAACGCGTTCACGGTATAAAATCGGGGACATATAAAAAATTTTCGTTCCGTATGCTCGGACATATTTCAAGAATTGCAATACCGAGTATCTTGCAGCAAAGTTTTGTATCGGTCGGAAATTTATTTATACAAAGCCGTGTAAACAGTTTCGGCTCTGACGTTATCGCCGGTTACAGTGCGGCTATAAAGCTGAATACATTCGCTATAACAAGTTTTTCAACGCTCGGAAATGCAATGTCAAGCTATACGGCACAAAACACAGGTGCGCGAAAGCTTCTCCGCATACCTGAAGGACTTAAAGCAGGTATTGTTATGCTTATCGTTGTTTCTCTGCCGTTTTTCATTGCGTATTTCGTATTCCCGAATACTATGATGAATATATTCGTAAAAAGCAGTGAAGCAGGTATTATAGACGTCGGAAGAATATTTTTAAAAATCGTCACACCGTTCTATTTTGTAATTTCCGCAAAGCTTACATTTGACGGTATTCTTCGCGGTGCGGGACGTATGAGGGCGTTTATGGCAAGCACGTTTACCGACTTGCTTTTAAGAGTTATTCTTGCGTATGTTTTCTCATACGCACTTAATTCGGAAGTCGGAATATGGCTTTCTTGGCCTGTCGGCTGGACTATCGCCGCAGTTATTTCGGCAGTATTCTATTTTATTTATTATAAAACAACAATCAAAAACGGTGCAAATTAATTGCACCGTTTTTTAGTTTTCCTCAATATGAATAAGCATTTGTTCTATAATCTTTTTAACGTGGTCGTCATCAATCGAATAAAAGGCATTTTTACCGTCACGGCGTGACTTTATAAGTCTTGCCTGTTTTAAAGTTTTAAGCTGATGACTGATAGCCGATTGACTCATACCGAGTGCGTTCGCTATATCATACACACACAATTCCTTATCAAACAACGTCCATAAAATTCTTATTCTTGTACTGTCGCCGAACACCTTAAACATTTCCGACAATTTATCCGTTACATCTTCGTCCGGAAGTTGATTTTTCAATCTATCTAAAATCTGCGGATTATATTGACAGGTACTGCATTTATCCATTTATCTTCTCCTCTTTTCGGTCATATGTTCATATATTCATATTATACCCTTTTAATCTTGATTTGTCAAATCGCTTGAAAAATCAGATATTAATTTATAAAAATCAGAATTCATTATTAAATTTACCCAAATTCTTTTTATAATATGATAAAATATAACTTAGATACTTTGAAAAGGAGGATTTTAATACACTATGAATAAAAAGAAAATCATTTCGGCTATGCTTACAGTTGCAATGCTTGCAAGTTCGGCGGTTTCCGCACTTGCCGCAGAAGTAGGCGAAAGCCTGAAAGTCGGCGATTACACAGAATCCGCCGCCGAAACACAAAAATTAATCGACTCACGACCTGATATTCAGCGTCCTATGGAAAATCTAAACAGAGGTGCTGTTGCCGTAAGAATGGACGGCTATACATATATTTCGTGGCGTTGGCTCGGCACTGAAAGTGCGGATACGAGATATAACATTTATCGAAGTTTAACAGAAATGTCCTCATACGGACAAAAAATAAATAACGAACCTCTAAATGCAACAAATTTCACCGATTTATTTATCGCAAGTGACGATACACAGTATTTCATTGTACCTGTTGTAAACGGCGAAGAACAATGGGACAAAGTTGGAGCAGTTCAGCTTTGGGACAACAATTATATGGATATTCCAATCCAAAAGCCTGAAAACAATAAAGTAAACGGTGAAGAATATTCATATACACCGGGTGACGCGTCTGTCGGTGACCTTGACGGTGACGGCGAATATGAAATCGTATTGAAGTGGGACCCGTCAAACGCAAAAGACGCCGCACAGGCAGGTTTTACGGGTGAATGTATTCTTGACGCGTACAAGCTTGACGGCACACGTCTATGGCGTATAAATATGGGACCTAACATTCGTGCAGGCGCACACGATACGCAGTTTATGGTATACGACTATGACTGTGACGGTAAAGCCGAAGTTGCTTGCCGTACGGCTGACGGCACAATCGCAGGTGACGGCTCTGTTATCGGTGACGCAAACAAAAACTATGCCGTTGTAAGCAACGGTAAAAACCTTACAGGTCCGCTTTATCTTACAGTATTCAAGGGTGAGGACGGCTCTGTAATTGATACAGTTGACTATGACCCGCAAATCACAGGCAAAACCGCAAACGGTCAAAAATGGGATATAAGCTCTTGGGGCGATACATTCGGAAACCGTTCCGAAAGATACCTTGCCGCCGTTGCATATCTTGACGGCACAAGACCGAGCATGGTTTTTGCAAGAGGTTATTACACAGGTCCTGAGGGTGAAACAGGCGGCAGAACAGTTATTGCAACATACGATCTTGTAGACGGCAAACTTGTTAAGAAATGGCGCTTTGACACAATGGATTACAACAATAAATACATCGGACAGGGCAACCACTCAATGAGTGCCGCAGACGTTGATTATGACGGTTGCGATGAGCTTATATACGGTGCGCTTGCAATAGACAACGACGGCAAACCTATGTATTCAACAGGTTTGGGACACGGTGACGCACAGCACGTCGGTGACCTTGACACGTCAAGACCGGGACTTGAAGTTTACTCTTGTCACGAAGAAACTCAAGCAAAATACAGCTTTGAAATGCGTGACGCACGTACAGGCGAAATACTTGTCGGCGGCGAACAAATGGGCAGTGACAACGGTCGCGGCACATCTGACGACATAGACCCGCGTTATCCGGGTTGCGAAGGCTGGTCAGCCGCAGGAATACTTACCGCCGCAGACGGTACCGTCATTTCAACAAAATACACTATGCCGGCAAACTTCCTATGCTATTGGGACGGCGATTTGGGACGTGAAGTTCAGGACAACATTTATATCAGCAAGTGGAATCCCGAAAAAGAAAAGGTTGAAACTATCTTCACTGCTTCGGGTTGTACTTCTGTGAACGGTACAAAAGCTAATCCGTCACTTACCGCCGATCTTTTCGGCGATTGGCGTGAAGAAGTTATGTATCCGCTAAAGGACGGCAGTGCGTTGAGAATTTACACAACCACTACACCGACAAGCTACAAAATTCCTACACTTATGCACGACATTCAATACAGAATGCACGTTGCATACCAAAACGACTGTTACAATCAGCCTACACACCTAAGCTATTATCTTGGTTTTGACACTGAAAATGTGCCTGTACCGCAGATTTATACAGTAGGCAACAATGAAAAAAATCCCGACCTTGCAAAGAAGTCTTGGAATATAAACGATTTATACAGCGGTGAAAAGGTTGAGCTTGTACTTGACACACCGACAGCACTTACAAACGGTGTTCCGAAACGTGTTGATAACGACAGCACGGACGTTGTACCATACCTTGACGAAAACGAAAGAACTCTTGTTCCGTTGAGATTTATTTCTGAGTCATTCGGCGCAGACGTTGAATGGGTGGCAGATACACAGGAAATCAAAATCAACGGTGACGCCGTTACAATGAAAATCGGTAGCAACGATTACACTGTAAACAACGAAACAAAAACAATGGACACTGCACCGATTTTGAACAACGACAGAACAATGGTTCCGCTTCGTGCAATCGGTGAAGCACTCGGAAAGATTGTTTACTACAATGATAAATATATCTGCATAAGCGATATTGACTTAAATATGTCGGACGATTTCGCAATGTCAAGAAAATCTACAATCACATCTGCAAAAGTACCTGACAAAATTGAAGTTGTCGCAATAAACGGAACAGGTCAAAAATATTATCCTAACCAACTTGACGTTTTTGCCGTTGAGGCAAGCGACAATGACGGTAACGTTGAAGCAGGTGCGGTTGACCTTGATATAAACACGCGTTGGTCAAGTTACGGTAAGAGTACGCTTACGCTTGATTTAGGCGAAAAAAAGGACGTTTCTGGTGTTGCAATCGCAATGTGGAAAGGCAGCGAAAGAATTTATCCGTTCACAATCGAATACTCGGTTGACGGCAAGACTTGGGAAACTGCACTTCCAAAAACTCAAAACACAGGTGAATCAAGCGAATTTGAAAAGTATATGTTCCCTGAAACGGTAAAAGCACGTTATATCCGCTACAACGGTGACGGTGCAACAGACCCTGACAAGAATTACTGTCATATCAGCGAAATCGCTGTTCTTGGCGCTGAAGAATAAAGCAAAAATGGTGTTGCAATGCAACACCATTTTTTATTTAATAATTGGATTTGCTTTCTGTTTTGTCTTTTTAGCCTTACCTTGAATTTCAGACACAGGCTCCATTTCATTTTTCGGCATTCTGTCCTCAGGTTTTCTTGTTCCGTGTATATCGCCAAATCGCTCTCTCCTCATACCCTGTTTAGCCATTTTTTCGCCTCCTTTTTTATTATTCTTTTCACAAATACAAAATAAATACGCTGATTGGACAAAACATTTCTATTATGATATAATTAAAATAATATATACTGTAAAGGCAGAGATGATATGAACAGAGTTGTAATTGGAATACTTGCACACGTTGACTCGGGTAAAACTACGCTATCTGAGGGAATGTTATACAGTGCAGGTGAAATACGAAAAATCGGTCGTGTTGACCATGGTGACGCATTTCTCGATTCACACGAAATTGAACGCGACAAGGGCATTACGATATTTTCAAAGCAAGCCGTTATGCGTTTTCGTGACACCGAATTTACTTTACTTGACACACCCGGTCACGTTGACTTTTCTACCGAAATGGAGCGTACTTTGAGCGTGCTTGATTACGCAATCCTCGTTATAAGCGGTACGGACGGAATACAAAATCATACAGAAACACTATGGCGGCTTTTGGCACGATACAATGTACCTACATTTATATTCGTGAACAAAATGGACCTAAACGCCGACAGAAACGCCGTTCTTGATGAATTGCATACAAGATTTTCGGACAGTTGTATTGATTTTACGCAAAATTATGAAAATGAAGATTTCAGAGAATCGCTCGCTATGTGTGACGAATCTATAATGAATACATTTCTTGCGGACGGTACTGTCAAAAATCAAGATATAAGAAATGCCGTTGTACAAAGAAAAATATTCCCGTGCTATTTCGGCTCTGCACTTAAAATGGAAGGTGTATCGGAATTTCTTGAAGGACTTGAGCTGTACACAAGACAAATTATTTACGATGACAAATTCGGTGCAAAGGTATTCAAAATTGCCGAAGATGAGCAAGGCACACGTCTTACTTATATGAAAATTACCGGCGGTACTTTAAATGTAAAAACACTTTTAAAGGGTAACAAGAAAAATGAGTGGTCGGAAAAAGTAAATCAAATCAGAATTTATTCCGGTGCAAAATTCCAAGCGGTTGACGAGGCATTCCCCGGTACGGTTTGCGCCGTAACAGGTCTTACACAGACATATTCCGGTGAAGGTATAGGTTGTGAGCCTGATTCAAAAAATGCCGTTCTTGAGCCTGTTTTGACGTACCGTATGGAGCTTACGGACGGTATTGACGTGCATACAGCACTTACCGAATTACGTCATTTGGAGGACGAAGACCCACAGCTTCATATAATATGGAACGAACAGTTGCAGGAAATTCACGTTCAAGTTATGGGCGAAGTTCAGCTTGAAGTTTTAAAACGAATTATAAAAGAAAGATTCGGTATTGATATTGAATTCAGTCACGGCGGTATTGCGTATCGTGAAACAATAGCCGCACCTGTTGAGGGTGTCGGACATTATGAGCCGTTAAGGCATTATGCCGAAGTGCATTTACTTATGGAGCCGACTGAAAAAGGCAGCGGTATGCAGTTTGCGGTAAATTGCAGTGAGGACAGTCTTGACCGAAACTGGCAACGACTTATTCTCACCCATCTAAAAGAAAAAGCACATATCGGTGTTCTGACAGGCTCACCGATTACCGATATGAAGATAACGCTTATCGCAGGACGCGCACACCAAAAACATACTGAGGGCGGTGACTTCCGTCAGGCAACTTATCGTGCGGTACGTCAAGGCTTGAAAATGGCTGAAAGTGTTTTGCTTGAGCCGTGGTACGAATTTCATCTTGAAATACCTACCGAAAACGTAGGACGTGCAATGACCGACATTCAGCAAATGGGCGGTACATTCAGTCAACCCGAAACAATCGGTGATATGACGCGAATTTCAGGCTCTGCACCCGTTGCGACAATGCGTGACTATCAAATGGACGTAACAGGCTACACGCACGGTAAGGGCAGATTAAACTGTATTTTAAGCGGTTATGAGCCTTGCCACAACACCGAAGAAGTGATTGCCGAAATCGGTTACGACAGCGAAACCGATATTGAAAATCCCGCCGATTCGGTTTTCTGTTCGCACGGTGCAGGCTTTGTTGTAAAGTGGGATAAGGTTTACGACCATATGCACATTGACGGCATAAAGCTTGACCAAGACGATGATGAAGAAGAAAACGTCTATCAGCGTGCAAACGACTACATCAATATGGTTGCCGATGATAATGAGCTTATGCAGATTTTTGAACGTACATACGGTCCTGTACGCCGTAAAGTAGCGTCATACACTGTAAAGAAATCCACTCCCGAACAGAAAAAACATCAAAAATCAAAGTCTGTTAAATTAGGTGACGAATATTTGCTTGTAGACGGTTACAATATAATTTTTGCGTGGGACGAACTGAAAGCACTCGCCAAAGATAACCTTAATATGGCACGTGACCGACTGATTGATATTCTTTGCAATTATCAAGGCTTTAAGCAATGCAATTTAATACTTGTTTTTGATGCGTATAAAGTTAAAGGAAATGTCGGCAGTGCCGAAAAAATTCACAATATAAACGTTGTGTACACAAAAGAGGCTGAAACCGCCGATATGTATATCGAAAAAATCACACATGAAATCGGTAAAAAACATCGTGTGCGTGTTGCCACTTCGGATAACCTTGAACAAATTATCATTCTCGGCAACGGTGCGACACGACTTTCCGCAAATGAACTGTTGCAGGAAGTAAAACTCGCCGAAAAAACTATTATGGATATTATAAATTCAAACTAAAAAAGGAAGTTTTCAAAACTTCCTTTTTTAATATTTCGCATTTTAGTAATTATATGATCCGAGAAATTTATAGAAAAATGTATTCTGTCTTACTTTATCAAGTGCAAAGTAAATTGACGCATCATCAATATTGCCATCAATATCAATGAAGAACACATACTTACCGAGTTCCTTTTTCATAGGACGTGACTCGATTTTAGTCATATTAATTCCGGACTTCGCCAAAAGCTCAATCGCACTGTACAAGCTGCCCGGTTTATTATCAATCGCAAATACGATTGATGACTTATCGTGACCTGTAACTGTCTTATTCGGTGTTTTTTCAATAATAACAAATCGAGTTGAATTATTTGCGTCGTCACCGCAGTCGTGACACAAAATATCAAGGTCATAAATTTTTGCACTGTTCGGTGAGCCGATACACGCCACAGAGCCGTCCGATTCTTTTACACGTTTTGCCGCAGACGCAGTTGAATCGGCAAATTCAATTTTCACATCCGCAAATTCGTGCGACAATAATTTTGAACACTGTCCTATCGGTTGAGGGTGGGAAGTGATAATTTTTATATCCTCTTTCTTTACACCTTTTTTAACCATAAGATTTTCGCTTATATGAAGAATATATTCACCTGTTATATATAAATCCACATCAAAAGCAAGAGTATCCAAAGTTGTGTTGATACTTCCGTCAATAGAATTTTCAATCGGCACGATTGCCCTGTCAATTTCGCCTTTTTCAACCGCTAAAATTACAGAATAAATCGTTGAAAACTCCTTTATTTCTTCTTTACCCTCAGACCATTCCATAGCCGCCTGATGTGAAAATGTTCCGTTCGGACCAAGATAACCTAACATATTAAGTCAATAACTCCCTTCAATAAAACGAAAGGCTGAAATAAAATTGTTCACACAATGTGGGCAACTTCATCCAGCCTATAAATTTCTTATACTAGAATCTTATTTACTGCCTTCGCGATCGGATCAAGCTCTTTCATAAGCTTGTCAAACTTTTCAGGTGTAAGAGATTGAGCGCCGTCTGACGCAGCCTTTTCAGGGCAGTTATGTACTTCAATCATAAGACCGTCAGCACCTGCCGCAATAGCACCCTTTGCAATAGCAGGAACATACTTATATGTACCTGTTGCATGGCTCGGATCGGCAATAATAGGAAGATGAGAAAGTTCCTTTGAAACAGGAATTGCCGAAATGTCAAATGTATTTCTTGTAGCAGTTTCGTATGTTCTGATACCTCTTTCACAAAGGATTACCTTTTCATTACCCTCAGACATAATATATTCGGCAGCCATTAGCCACTCTTCCATAGTACAAGCAAGACCTCTCTTTAGAAGTATAGGCTTGTCGCACTTACCGACTTCGCGAAGAAGTTTGAAGTTCTGCATATTTCTTGCACCGATTTGCATAATATCAGCATACTTTGCAACAAGTTCAACATCTCTTGTATCAAGTACTTCAGTACAGATAGGCATATTAAGTTCCTGACCGCTGTTGTACATAATCTTCAAGCCGTCACCCTCAAGACCTTGGAATGAATATGGTGATGAACGAGGCTTGAACGCACCGCCGCGAAGAATGTTTGCACCCGAGGCCTTAACAGCCTTTGATACAGTTGTGAACTGTTCCTGGCTTTCGATTGCGCAAGGACCTGCAAATACTGCAAGTTGCTTGCCACCGACTGTTATTCCGTGACCGATTTCGATAACTGACGGTTCTTTGTGAAGCTCCTTAGATGCAAGTTTATATGGTTTCATAATCGGAACAACGTTTTCAACACCGTCCATAGTAAGAATTTGATTCATACTTAAAAGACGCTTGTCGCCGATTGCGCCGATAACTGTTTTCTTTTCGCCTTGAATAGGGTGCGTTTGGAATCCGAACTCGGCAAGTAGTTTTTCAACACTCTCGATTTCCTTTGCCGATGCGGATTCTTTCATAATAATAATCATTTATGTTCACATTCCTTCTTTAATAATTACAACATATACAGTATAGCAAAAAAGGACAATTTTTGCAAGTTAGTTTTAAATAATTTCAGAAATATCTGCAAAAACAGCTACCGTTCTGTATGTTCCTTTGTAACATTTGCACTGTTTATTAAAGTACAGACGCTTTCCGTCACGCGAAAACGACGGATTTGGATGTACCTGAAGTTTCCATGTGGTGTATTCGTCCTGCGATATTTCAAAAGTCGCAATCGGATTTTTGTCACCGCGCTTGTACAAATAAACATTCGGTGCAAAGTCGGGATAACATCTGTCACCGGCAAAATATTTTCTGTCAAAACTTCCGTCCATATGATTTGAAATTCCGCCAAGCACTTCTAATTCCTCTCCGTCTTTTGAAAAACGTGCAATGTAGCTTGTTCCCATTTCAATGTGTCTGCCTTGATTAAACTGACGTGTAGCCATATATGTGTCATCGTCAAACCAAAGCTGATGTACAGGCTTGTCCGCTATCATATGCGTTTTTTTAGTGTCTAAATCTATACACCCCAACGCACCGAATACAGGGCAGTCCTTTACGCCCAAGCGCATCATAACTGCCGTTGCGGACGGATTTAGCTGAACGTGGCTGACAGACGCGGTATGCTCGTTCGGAGTAAGACCATGTTCCCTTACCATATTTAAAATATCTTCCTCTGTTGCAACAAGCGTTATTTTTCCGCTTTCAACATCAAGTATGTAAATTCCGCACGAATTAATTTCGGGATAATCGGGATTTTTGTCAAGATATTCTGTTGATATTGAAAACGGATACTTGCCGTTTTCCGCACAATGACTTTCTTTGCCGCGAATTTTGTACTTAACCTCACCCGTATCAACATCGAGTATACGGAATACACATATAGACGGCTCTTTGCCGGCTACGCCCTCAAATTCCACATCACGAAAAACTATAAGGCTGTTTGTTATAAAGGTTGCTGACGGGCCGTTGTGATTGCCGCAGTGTACATCATATACCTTGCGATGATTTTCAAAATCCCTGTCGCATATCCATATTTCCGTTTCAGACTTTGTCAAATCTGCTTTGCGTGCATATATAATTCTTTTTGAATCGGGACTCTCAACCATTCCGCCGTTCATTCCAAGCAATGTCGAACCCGAATAATCACATATTTCCTTTACTTTCATCTCTCTCACGTATAATTAAAACTATCTCGAAAGGGGGGTCGTTTTAATTATTTCTCCTTT